>Ga0257114_1001427_pt1 | contig 17051 bp, 15 predicted proteins | sample SI112_10mmetaG_FD_190149 | JGI IMG/M metagenome (GOLD analysis project Ga0257114, IMG submission 190149) | Marine microbial communities from Saanich Inlet, British Columbia, Canada - SI112_10m | ecosystem: Environmental > Aquatic > Marine > Inlet | place: Canada: British Columbia | collected...
GCACGTCTCGTCCGTCTCTAGTCCGCGTTGACTGTTTGACTCCCCAACGCGCGACGACCTCACTCGCACGCGCGCGGCGATCGCGCTCCATGTCCGCCGCGAGCGCCCTTGCGAGCGCGCGCGACACGTTCGACGACGAGGACTACGACGAATCGCTGCAAATATGCGACGACGCTCTGGGAACCGGCGACGAAGGTGAAAAAGTGGCGCTGCTGTGTCACCGCTCCAAGACATTTCTAGCGGTCGGGCTCGCGCAAGAGGCGTTCGCGGACGCCGTAGACGCGGTGGCGCTCGAGGGCGACAACTCCGAGGCGCTGCTCAGGCTCGGGATCGCGGCGTACGAGATCGGGGCGTATGCAAAGGCACGGGAAGCGCTCGAGCGCGGCGTCGGCGCCGAGCCGAGCGGGACGAGCCGACGCGCGACAACGATGAAGTGGCTCGAAAAGGCGAAAACGGCGGAAATGAAGGCGAGAGATGGCGGCGAAGATGCATCGCCACACGCGAACGACGAGCGTTTCAAGCGGGCGTGGTATCAGTCGCAGACGCACGCGACAGTGGAAATTTTCGCGCGAGGCGTCACGGCGGACGCGTTGACGTTGGATTTCAACGACGCTTGCGATGTGTTGCGGGTGACGATAGATGCTTTGAGTGGGGGCGATGCGCACGCGAAAATGTATGATCCATACATTTTAGAGCTGAAACTTTTCGGGGCGGTCGATCGCGAAAGTGGTGTGGTCAACGTGTCGCCGGCCAAGGTGGAGATTCGCATGAAGAAGAAGACACCCGGACACTGGAACGATCTCGAGCGACGGCCGGGAGGCGGATTATCGACATCGTCAGTGAACGCGTACAGTGAAGTAAAACCGCAAGCTGACAAGCGCACGGCAAAAGATTGGGACGCTCTGGAGGCAGAGCTTGACGCCGAGCTCTCGGAAGAAAAGCCCGAAGGCGAAGCGGCGTTGAACGAGCTTTTTCAAAAGATTTACATGAACGCAGATGATGACACTCGGCGCGCGATGAATAAATCATTTCAGGAGAGCGCCGGGACGGTCCTGAGCACGGATTGGAAAGACGTGGGCTCAAAAACTGTCACTCCTGAGGCGCCGTGATGGAAACGCGCAATTTAGAGATCGGTACGAACACACGGGTTTAGATTTGATGAATTCACACCGCACTAGTAAAGCTATGATTTGCGACGTCGTCTTTTCGCGCTTAAAAACAAATCGTGTCCAGCATCACCCCGAGCGTCTGCACGATGTTATCCGCCATGAGCTTTTGCACGTTCTCGCTGAGATGTTTCTTCGGATCCTGCCGGCCGACGTTTTTCACCACGAGCTCTTGCGCCGTCAGCTTGTCCTCCTCCACGACGGCCTTTTCGTACTTGGTCGCCAACTCCTTGAGCTCGAGCACGACGTTTTCGTTTTGCTTCTCTTGCTCGTCGAACTTGTTCACCTTCAAACCCGCGCTCCACTTCGACTTGTTCAAATTCAACAACATCTTTTCTTCCAGCACCGATTTGGCGTACGAAATGCCGATGCTGTAGTAGTGCCTATTCAACCCGTGGATCAACGCGCTGATCGAAGGTTTGTTCAAGTGCCCCAGATTCGACGTCGTTTGTCTCGGCTCCTGACCGAGCATGATCGTCTGCGGATTAATCAATCGAAACGCATCGATCACCACCTTCCCTCGCACGCTCTGCACCGGGTCGATGACCACGGCGACGAGCCTCGGGTTCAACTGCTCGAACGACTGCTGCGTGTTTATGTCCACCCCCGACAGCCAGCACCCGAACCCAGGGTGCGAGTGGTACCAACCCACCACCATCTCCTCTCGCCCGGTCTGCTTCAACATGTCTAACATTTTCGTTTGAAACACCGGATCGACCGCCTCCACGCTGACCCCCGTGCCGCTCTGCGGCATCGCGAAGACGTCCACCACCGTCACCGTGTACTCATCGACGAACTGTCCGAGCATCAGGCCCATGACTTCCATCGGCACTCCCGCGCGACCTATTTCGAGCGACGGCGGCGTCCATCGGTCAGTCCACGCCCGCGCGTCGCGCACACGACCGCGATCGTCTCGAGATTTCGCGTCAGATCCAACAGTCAACTCGACGATGATTCGTCGCTCGCGTCGCGCGCTCACCGTGTTTGAGCATTTTGAGCAGCGCTAAGCTAGATATGTACACTTGTTCCGCGGTGTCGACCTGCGCGGCGTCACCAGCGCCGGGCATGGCGCCGGGCATACCGCCAGATTGCATCAAGCGTTGCATGGCGAGAGGCTCGGTGTGCGGTGCGTCGACGTTGCAACGAGGACTACGCGATCGGGCGAATCATGGTCGCTGGATTGTTCTCGAACGTATCGGGGTGAACTTCGTAAGAATCGAACCTCCAACCGAGCTTGCGCGCGGATGGTAGCGCCAGCCGCGTGAGCACGTCGGTCGGCGTCACGACGCGCAGAGGCGAGCCTTCTAAATCGACGACGAAGACGTGATGGATGGAGTTCTTGGCGAGCGCACCCAGGACGTCGATGAAATCAGCGTCCTCGGTGAGGGTAACGAGTGGAATGCGCGTGAGCGCTCGTGACTTGAGGTATCGTTCGACTGTGTCGCACAGCGCGTCGACATCGAACACGGCTTCGCGAATGTCGGATACGGAAAGGACGTCGATCAATTTACCGCGCGGTTCGTCGACCACGCCCAGACACGAGTGACCGGTGACGTGCATCATCACGAATGCATCGAGTAAGCGCGTCTCCGGGAACACGCACATGACGTCAGAGTCGGGGAAAACGCGGTGCGATTTCCGCGCGCCCAAGCCCAGCGACGTCAAGTTTCGACGCTTGAGGGCGTCGTCGAACGAATCGCTGTTGTCGTACAGAAACTGCACAATATCAGCTTGACTGACGAGCGCCTCGACAACCATCTTCTCTTTCATCTCATCCTTGTCGTCGGGTTTGAGCGAGTACGTGCACACGCGATGACACACGTGCGCCTGGCGAGGCGCGATGAAGTCCCCTGCGGTGACGATGTGGCGCAGGAAGCCGGATCGAACGAGCTCGAGAAGATCCGCATCCGCCGCCGCTACGCGACTCACCATTCTCCCGTCTTCCTCACTGTGTGTCTTTCGTCGCGCTTCTTTGAGCGTCATGTTCAGCACTTCATCGATCGCGTTTTTCACGTCCTCCGGCGAGATCGAGGAGAGCCATTCGCGGCGATGATTATCGAGTTCGACCTCTCGGCGCTCGACAGATTCACCGCTCAGCCGTTCCGCGGAAGTCACGGTTCGAAACGCGTGTCGAAGCACGCCCCACGCCGAGTGCACGTGAGGCTGCCCCGTCAACGCAGCCGTCTCCCGAACGATCTCTCGACCCGGCGGCTTCGCGCGTTGAATCGCCGCCGCGACGTCTCGGAGAATGTCGAAAACGCTGCACCACCCTATGAAAGTTTTCGCATCACCGGTGAGCACGGGCGCGCTCGACACGTTAAACGCGCGCATGAACTCGATACACTCCGACATACTGAGCGTGTCCGCGAGCATCAGAGGCGGCGTCCGATCGCTCTCGCCGTAGTATTCATCCAAGTAATCCTCCACGCGGTGGCTCCCGAGAAGTTTTCGCCCGCTCTCGAAGGATGCAAAGACGTCGCGGCGAAACGTTTCTTCCGCGGCGGCGAGCGAGTCGTCCTGCAACGCGTGAAGCGGTCGGCCGAGCTCGTCCTCGAGAAGTTTCGTTGTTTTTTGCTTTCGTTCTTCGATCGACATCGCGCGCGACGAGGCGATATGTGGCGTTTGACATGTGACGTTCGCGTCGGAGTCTCTCCGTGTATATGAAATAAAACTACTGTGACAGCCGGACGATCGGGTCAAAATCCACCGCCAATTTGAGCCTGCGCGCACAGCCCACTCGCTAACTTTGACTCCTCGATCGCCTTATCCCGCTCGGTCTTCATCAGCTCGTAGAGCTTCGTCTTCAACTCGAGCTCTTGTTGCAACACCTGCACCGTCTGATCGCGATTTAGCAACTCATTCTCCTTACTCTCGAGTTCGAGCTCGCGCTCCGCGAGCTCCTCGCGCAAATCTACAAGTTGTTTCATTCGTCCCCGTCGATCGGGCTTTTCGCTCTTCGGCTTACTCTCCGCCGTTTCGGCGTTCGTCGTCGCGCTCTTCGATTCCGACTTCGTCGCCTCGGCGTTCGGCGCCGTCTCGCCGTTCGCCATCACCACCCCCGGCGCGCTCACCTCGGCCGCCGTCGACGCCTCACCGACGATTTCACCGCTCTGCGCGCGCTCGATCGTCGCATCGCCGCGCGCGACGCTCTCGACGTCGTCCGCCGCGCTCGCGCCGCCGCCGCTCGCCACGACGAGCGCCGCGCACGCCGCCGCCGCCGCCCGACCGAGCGTCCCAGCCGCGCGTCGCGCCGCGCCCTCGCGCGCGGCGTCGCCGTCGTCGAGCGCGACGCCCGTCGCGCGTCGACCGTCCGTCGCGCGCGTCCCTCGCGCGCCGCGCGCGTCGCGCGGCGTCGACCGCGCGCGACGTCGATTCGTCGCGTCACCGATTCGCGCGCGTCGTCGCGTCGACGCGACGCAGACGGCCGCGACGCGCGCGGCGTCGCGCGATCCGACGTGCGCGCGCGCCATGGCTCGCGCGCGCGCGCGCGTCGACGACGTTCGACGTCGTCGCGGTGTGCGGTCGGGCGCGCGCGCGAGGCGCGCGGACGGCACATCGACGCGCGCGGCGCCGATCGACGACGCCGCGATGCGGCGACGCGCGATGCACGACACGTTCGGGTACGGCGCGCAGCCCGGGCCGGCGCCGGGGGTGTACGCGCCGGGAGAGGGCGCGAACTCCGGGCCGGGGCTGATGCCGTTCGACGGGTCGTCGCAAAAGAAACGGAGAAACGCGGCCGCGGAGCGCATCAAGAAGACGTTCAACCCGTGGCACCTGGTCCTGGTGTTCATGACGCTGTTTCTGTACCTGAGTTATTACAGTCGCAAGGAGGTGGTGAGCAAAAGACGCGTGAGAAAGCACAAGGATGGGCTGGAGGGGGATTTGCGAGAGGCGCGAGCGCGAATGACGACGCTCGAACACGACCTGTTTGTGCGCAACAAAGAGCACGAAACGCTGACGCGAGAGTTGGATTCGATGCGACGCGAGCACGAGACGACGAAACACGAGCTAGAGGCGAAGAAGATTGAGGTGAAGGAACACGTCGAGCGGGCGGCGAGCAAGCCGGTTCGAGCGGGCGACGTCTCGACGTGCCAAAAGGAGGTGAAGACGCTGAAGACGGAGATGGAGTTGATGAGACACAAGTGCAGAGTGACGGAGCTAGAGTTAGAGCGCGCGAAACACGAAGCGGAGTTCATGAAGGAGCACATCAGAGAGGAAGTCATCAAGGAGGATATCGAGCAACTCGAGAAGCAAATCGAAATCGATGAAAAGGCTGAGGCTGCGGCTGCGGCTACGGCTCGCGAAGAAGTATCGCACTTTTCGTGATCGAACGGTAAATAGTATTCTTTTCATTCGAACAGTACAACTATACCTTTCTGATCTACCTTTCTATCGGCATCGCGCTACGTCAAGTCTACGGTCTCGATGTCGTTCCCCCCGCGCTCGTCGAGCTTTCGAGATTTTCCACGCAGCGTGAGAAGCAACCCGAAATGATCGCTCGGCACAACGGGTAGCTCTAGTATTTGCGCCTTGCCGCGGTTGCTAACCGTTTTATGATACGTCACGCCTGGAATCGGATCGGTGCCCACCATCTCAACGCGTTTGACGTCAAAGTGCTTGAGTTTCACGAACGCCCGATCGAGACGCTTTTGCAGATAGCCACGAAGCATGGCGTTCTTGCGAGCGTCGTACGTGAAACCCGGATCGCCAGGCCGCGCCTCTAGCCACGCATCGCGCCAACCGTCGGGTAAAGGCACGGCGCCATCTTTGTCGTCCCAATTCGTATCGCCCATGAAAATCGCGTTCTCGTGCTGGTTCAGCCACGAAAAACACTCAGACATTTGCACGGCGCGTTCGCGCGCGCTCGTTCGACTGGCGCTGATGTACGATTCCAGGTGCGACGTACCGAGCGCGAACGTCGCCCGGCTGCTCGGGCATCGCATATGACTGACGACGTCTAAATATCGTCCCATTTGCGAATTTCTAAACGCGTACTGATCTCGCTTCAAAACCTCACTGCGAACCACGCGCTTGAACAGCATCATGCTAAAATACTCTTGCAACGGGGGCTTGGGCCCGACCACGTAGGCATCCCACCACGGCTGCGCCCGCAACACGAACAACGCTTGCGGCGTCACCTCTTGCAAGCACACCACGTGCGCGTCGCACGTCTCGATCACCTTCCCGAGCGCCTCCAACCGCTCCGCCTGCGCCACGTCTCCGAACCACACGTTATACGTCAACAATCTCAAATCTCCTTTTTCGATGGCGACGCCTTCGCGCGAGTCCTCCGCGTTCGCTTTCGGTTTCGCCGGCGCCGCCGTCGCGCGAAGCGTCTCCGACGTCTTCTCGCCCGCGCTCGGCGCGTTCACCATCGTCATCGCCAGCGCCCGCGCGCGCTCGTTCGCGCGCTCGCGAGTCACGTCTTTCGCGGACGGCCCCGGCGCGATCCCGCGTCGTTCGAGGCGTTCGGCGTGGAGCGCGGCGAGCCATCCGTTGTCGGAAGCCGTTCCAGCTGTCGTCTTTGGATTTGAATCGACGTCGGCGCTCGTTTTCGCGCGTTTCGAGCGCGGCGACGACATCGCCGGCGTTCGTCGCGCGACGAACGCGACGCGGCGCGCGCGGGCGGCGATGCGGGCGCGCGTGGTGCCGTTGCCCGCGCGCTCGCGAGTGCGGCGCGCGCGCCGGCGTCGCGGGAAACAATTCGTGTTTTACAAGAGCGAGCGCGTCGGTCACGCGTCGTCGTCGTCGTCGTCGGACGACGCGTTGCCTAATAAAGGCGCGGTGGTTTGCGCGACGTCCTCGCGCGTCGCGGTTTCGGCGGCGGCGCGACCTTCGTACGCGGCGAGGCACTCCTCGTCGCTCGCGCGCCAATACGCGGGCGCGCACCAACACCACAGCAATTCGCAAAACGCACCGTCGCGCTCCCAGCACGGTTCGGCGATGCCCTCGACCCAGCCGCGTTCGAGCGCCCAGACGTACGCGCCGCCGAGCGCGGCGTACGCGACGACGGCGCTCAACGCGACGACGAGCGCCGCGCGAAGCGCCGCCCGACCGGCGCCGCCCTTCGCGAACGTCGACGGCGGCGGCGGCGGCGGCGGTGGTTTCGGCGGCATCGGCGGCGCGGCGGGCGGCGTCGGCGGGCTCGGCGCGCCCGGCGCGACCGACCCGACGACGCCGAGGAAATCAATCTCCGCCACCGCTCGCGCGCCGCACGGCAAAATCTTATTCCGACACTTCATCGTCACCGTAAACTCCGTCCAAGACCCATCCTTCGGCGCCCCCTCCAGCGCGCACCGCTCGCTCGTCTCCCTCACCTCGCAAAACTTCCCGTCGTACCTCTCCGTCAGCGCCGCGTTTTGCGTCGTCAGTCGCGTCGCGTACGCGTCGCATCCCACCGCGCTGCACGCCGCGTCCCCTCCGTACGTCGTCGGTCCCAGCGCCGATCGCTCCCGCGTCGACGCGTTGAACGTCACCGTCTCTCCCGTCGGCAGCGTCGCCTCGCCCGCGCGTATCGTGAACGTCTCGACGCACGACGCGCTCGGCGAGCAGACGATTCGGCACTGAAACGACGCGTGGCACTTCGACGCGTCGTCCACCGTCGCGCGCGCGCTCGCGCACGAGAATCGAGGCGGCGCGCACGACGACGCGAGCGCCGCGCCGGCGGTCGTCGCGACGCGCGCGACGAGCGCGACGGCGACGAGCGCGGCGGTGGATCGCGCGCGAGGCATCACACGCGCGCGCGGCGCAATGACGACGGCGACGCGCGTCGCGCGCGTCGCGCGCGCGGGACGCGCGGGCGCGGACGCGCGTCGAACGACGCGACGCGCGACGCGCGTCGCGCGCGCGACGCGCGGCGACGACGACGGCGAAGGCGCCGACGACGCGCGCGGTGGTCGGTTTTACGCGTACGACGCTCGAACGTGGCGCGCGTTCGAGGACGCGTTCGGCCGGTGGCCCGCCGAGGCGTGGTTCGCGCCGTTGCAGGCGTCGATCGCGCTCGCGCTCGCGGGCGTCGTCGACGCGGGGTACAGCGGCGATTGGTCGCGCGTCGGCGCGCTGACGACGGAGCAAGAGGCGTGGACGAGACGATTCGTCGCGTTCGTCGCCGTGGCGCACGGCGTCGTGGGCGCGATCGCGAGGGATGTCGCGCTGAAGCGCGGCGCGGACGCGACGAGCGCGAACGCGGCGTTCGCGAAGACGTTCGTCGTCGGGTTCGTGGGACTCGTCGAGGCGGCGTTCGGCGGCGACGACGAAGACGCGTGACGGAGGATCGACGTTCGCGGCGCGTTCGACGCGAATGACTGTAGCGTAATATTGTTTTAAATCTTTCATCGTGTACACTATCGCAGCGCGGCGGTGCGGTCGAGCGAAATTCGAATCAGGGCGACGCGTCGGCGTCGAGCGCTCGGAGCGAGCGAACCGCGCGTCACAGTTCGTCGCGCGCGCCGCTCGTGATGTCTGGCGAACAAGCCGGTCCTTCATTTGTGACGCCCGGCGACGCCGCCGCGCCGTCCGTGGTGACGACGGAGCTGATACAAAAGTATTTGGATGAGAATCAGCAACTGATTCTCGCGATCCTTGAGAATCAAAACGTCGGCAAGCTCGCGGAGTGCGCCAAGTATCAGACCAAGCTGCAGGAAAACTTGATGTACCTAGCCGCCATAGCGGATGCGAAGCCGGCGGAGCCGTCGGAATAGCGCGCACCGCGCTCGCAGCGGTCGTTTTGTAATGATTAGGAAGGAGTTTAGTACCAGTCGCGAGCGGCGTGATATTAAAAGTTTACGTTTGGACAATGGTTTGGATCGATGGATCGATCCCGACGGAAAGACCTCGCGCCTCGATCATTTTCGTCAGTGCGTTGTACAGTGCGACGATGTGCGCGTCGCTCGCGAGCTCTATTTTCGTCAAGAGCGCGCCCAGCGTCAAGGAGCCGCCGACGTGCGTGATAAAGTTGGAGAGGTAGAGCGAGGAGAAGCACGAATTGATGACTTGGCAGTCCATGCGATCGGTGATACCGCCGTGTCCGGGAATGGTTGCCGCGAAGTCTTTAATCTTGAACGCGCGCTTGAACCCAGAGGCGAAAAAGCCGCCAAACGGCGCGACGGCGCTCGCAAAGGTGCCGAGCGCGAGCGAGTGCACCATGAACATCGAGCAACGTACGGTGGCGATGCCGGTCAACTTGGTCGCCAGAGGACCGACGACGGTGCCGAGAAACATGGTGATCGGTTTATCGGACACGATGAACGGCTCGTTGGGAGCACAAAGTTTGGCGCTCCGAGAAAAGATACCTCGAAAGTACATGTCGCCGCTCGGCGGACACGTAAAGTAACTAAACTTCTGCAAGTAAGACGCCATAGCCAGCGCAGCGACGAGAGTCGAAACAAACGCGCCCAAAAATCCTTCCCACGTCTTGTTGGGTGAAATCTTAATCAAAGGCGTCTTGCCGAAGATTTTCCCGAACACGTACGCCATGATGTCGTTGACGATGACGAGAAAGAGTGGAAACACGAACCATATCATACCCTCTAAAAGATTGGAAACGTTGAAGTATCCCGTCATCGTCGTCGCCGCGACGATCATGTGCGTCCAAGCGAACTGTGCGAACTGATACGCGTATCGCCCTTTCCTCAGCGTGAGCACGAAATACACCAATCCCACGAGATAGGCGCAATAGCTCAAAAACGTGTGGTGCATCGCCAACCAAGCTCCGGGGCTCACTTCGGCCCCGTTTTGTAACAACTCGTTCCACTCCTTCGCGCTCATGAACCCAAGATATAAGTACTTTGCGAATCTTCCGTACACCGCGAACGACAGCGTCCAAAACCAGTACCACCGCAGCGTCGTCGTCGTCCTTCGCAACGCCGCCGTATCTTCCCCCGGCGCGTTCTCCTCCGCGTGCGCGTTCGACACGAACGCAAACAACTCCTTCGCCATCGCGAACTGCACCGCAAAGCACAGCATCATCGCGTACGCGTGTCCTCCGACGATGATGCTCGACGCCGCCGCGAGCATGAGCAGCGTCGACTGCGTGCGCTGCCGCAGGCTTCGCCATCGCGCCCGCCCCTGCTCGATCACGCGCTTGGCGTGATCGATCGACACCCGCCGCTTCGGCGCGCGCGGCGAGGACGGCGACGGCGGTTGATCATCCTGCGCGCGCGCGTCCGTCCGTCAGTCCTCTCGTCGCGTCCGCGCGCGGTCGCGCATCGCGGCAGCGCGTCCCAACGGCATTCTCCATCGACGCCGCGCCGCGTCGCGCGCGCGCGCCTCGTCGTCGCGCGCGTCGGCGCGCGCACCTCGTGCGCCCTGCTCCGCGACGCCGTCGTCGCGAGCGGCGTCTTCGCGCGCTTGCGCAGCTCGACCATGACGCGCGCGCGCGACTGCCGCGAGCGCCAGTGCGCGACGGGGCGCCGTCGCGGCCCGCCGTCGCGCGAACGCATGCGCGCGCGACGCGACGACGACGACGACGATGACGACGACGCGCTCGAGCGCGTGCGTCGCGCGCGCGACGTCGTGGACGAGACGCTCGATTGTTTAGGCGTGAAGCGACGACCGAACGATGACGCGACGACGACGACGACGACGACGACGACGCGCGCGATGGACGTCGACGCGAACGGGATCGGCGACGACGCGCTCGCGCGGCGAGGGAAACGGTCGCGGAAGGCGAGCGAGGTGATGGACGCGATGTCGAAGTTGAGTCTGGCGTTCGCGGCGGGACGCCGAGGCGAAGGCGAAGGCGCGGCGCCGACGACGCGCTCGAGCGCGGTGCGAAGGGCGACGATAGATTTGGGGTTAGACGATTTTAAGGCGTTGGATGGGGCGAACGCGATGGCCGAGGCGGCGATGGAGGACGCGGCGCGAGGGCGGGATTTGGAGTTGGAGGTGCGACGACCGCGCGACGAGACGGCGTGGTTGCTCGAACGCGCGTTGCGAGGGACGTTTGGAGGCGCGTCGAGCAGCGTCGATCGATTGACGTCGCTCACGCTTCGTGGAGGGAAAGGACTGAGCGCGGAAGGGTTCGGGCGATTGATCAGCGCGCTGACGGACGCGCGGTCGTTGAAGAAGTTGGATTTATCTGCGTGCGGCTTGAGCGCGAGCGCCGGTGAACGCATCGCCGCCGTGCTGGACGAAAACGGTTGTCCGCTGGAGAGATTAGATCTCAGAGGAAATGCTATCGGAGCCGAGGGGACGTTGGCGCTCGCGAGCGCGCTGCGTAAGACGAAGACGGTCAAATCGTTGAATTTGGCGCAAAATTTAATCGGTGGCGACGGCCTTCGCGCTTTGGCGTCTGCACTCGCGGGCGAGACGAGCATGGAAGAACTCGATATTCAACACAACGGATGCGGCGACGAAGGGTGCATGGCGCTCGCAACGCACGGTTTCGGTAGCAGGTTGGAGACTTTATTACTCGGTTTCAACGGCATTGGCGCTCAAGGCGCCCGGGCGATCGCCGAAGCCTTGCGCAAGCGACGCCGATCGGATGACGATGACGACATGGACACTCACGAACTAGACGACGAAACCATCAATCGCGCGTCGAAAATCATGCGAAGACTCGATTTGAAGTGTAACGTGGTGGGTTCGGAGGGCGCGCACGCGATGGCCGACGCGTTGAACGACGTCGAAGACTTGGACTTGTCAAACAACTCGGTGCGCGACGGCGCAAAATGGCTCGCGAAGTCGCTCAAGTCCGGCGCGTCGAACTTGAAGCAACTCAATCTTCAAGCGAACGAAATGACGGACGACGACGCGTGGTACATCGCCGACGCACTGGGGGAAAACAAGACTCTGAAGACGCTCAATCTGGGATCGAACGCGTTTGGCGATTCCGCCGCGTCCGACATAGCCAGCGATCTTCGCGAAAACACCGCGCTCGAGACGTTAGATTTGACGCGCAACGGCATCGGACGCGAGGGCGCGTGCGAACTCATGGATGCCATGGATGAAAACACCACGCTCACGAGACTCGGGCTGGAGAGTAATCTCATACCCGCCGAGACGACGATGGAGATGAAACGCCGCGTGGGCATTCGAGCGCAGTGCGATTGGCAGCGCGCCGGTTTCAGCGACGCGTCCGCCGCGCGAGCACCGATGAAATTCAATTGATCCGCACATCGCGCCGACTCGACGCATCCATTCTCTCGGCCATCGCGCGCGACGCGCTCGCGCTCGCGCGCTCGTCTCGATTCGCCTCGCCGACGTCGTCACGCGCCCGACAGCGCCCACACGCACGCCCTCGACGTCGCCGCCAGCGCCGCCCGCCGCGCCCACGAGTGTCTCGCCACCACGCGCGCGACCTCGACCGCGACCTCCAGCGCCGCGCGCGCGCGTTTCGCGATCCTTCTCGCGCGCGTCCTCGTCCCGCGTCGTCTCGCCGCGTCTCGACACATCGCGCGCGCGCGCCGTTCGCTCATCGTCGACGCGCCGCGTCCGACCATGAGCTCCGCGACGAACCATCGCGCGGCGTCGTCCGCGTCCTCGGCGCGCACCGCGATCCATCCCTCGTCGTCGTCGTCGTCGTCGTCGTCGTCGTCCATCCGTCGCGAAGTGTCGATCCGTCTCGCGGTCTCGTATACGACGCACAACACGGACGGCGCGGCGCGACCGACGCGCGCGCGCGCGGCGCGACCTCCGTCTTTTCCGAGCGCGCGCGTAACGACGCAGCCTTTGCCGAACGCGCCGACGGAACGCACGCGATGCAAATTTTCGTCAAGACACGTGCGTGATCGAGCGACGCGACGCGACGCGACGCGATCGCGCGCGGACGAGGGATGGCGACGGTCGATAGATTAGGGTTTTCGACGATGCGACGTCGACGGCGCGCGCGCGGACGCGCGCGCGCGCGCGAGGCACGCGCGGTGCGCTCGAAGATTTTCGCTCGCGCGCGACGTTCGGGGAGGGACGACGGGCGCGAGTCGACGGGGGTGGTGCGACGCGATCGATGATGGATCGGACGAGGGACGGGGGACGCGGGACGCGGGACTGACGACGAAGACGCGCGGCGTTCGCGAGCGCAGTGACGGGTAAGACCATCACTTTGGAAGTGGAGTCCTCGGACACCATCGACAATGTGAAGGCCAAGATCCAAGACAAGGAGGGCATCCCGCCGGATCAACAGCGTTTGATCTTCGCCGGGAAGCAGCTCGAAGACGGCCGCACGCTCGCCGACTACAACATCCAAAAGGAGTCCACGCTCCACTTGGTGTTGCGCCTGCGTGGTGGTGGTAAGAAGCGTAAGAAGAAGACGTACACCAAGCCGAAGAAGGTCAAGCACGTGAACAAGAAGGTCAAGCTCGCGACTTTGAAGCTTTACAAGGTTGACGACGCGGGCAAGGTTGAACGCCTCCGCAAGGAGTGCATTTCCCCGACGTGCGGCGCCGGCGTCTTCGTGGCGCAAATGTTCGATCGCGTCTACTGCGGCAAGTGCTGCCAATCTTGGGCCTTGTAAACGGAGCGTGTGAGTCGTTCTAGAGTGATTAACGCTTGTAAAGAATGATGGAAATGCTACAAATCTCGTGCTAGACTACCGCAAGGCGCTCTCGTCCTTGACGCCATAAATTTCGTCGTAACGCTTGTGACTGCGCGCTAAATCGACCACACCGCTCGCCCCAAAAAGACGCTCCACCGTCGCCGACGCGCACTGCTGCGTGGCGGTCGCGTCGTCGACACCGTGATACTCTCTGACGACTTTCGCCAACGCGTCGCACGGCACAAAGAGCACGCGCGGCCCTTCGTCCCCCAGAAACTTTTCGCCTCCGGGCTGGGAAAGCCGACAACACGCCATCGCGTGCGGCTCATCCATCGTGCTCACCTCTCGTCCGGTGTCGCTATTCAACACGTTGATCGGTCGCAATCGCTTGCACTCGACGACGCGAGTCGATCCGAGCACGTCGGCTTCGACGGCTTTCGCCGCCGCCTCGTCCGTCGTCTTTAGCAATCTGATCGCCTCCTTCCCACTCGTCGTCGCCTGCGTGGACGACCACAGACGAAACAAAAAGTAGTACAACGGAAAGTTACTGACCGGCGTCAAGAACATGGGCATGCTCAACGGCGCACCGAGCGCGTACATCGTCGTCGCCGCGCGCGCGTTCTTCGTCCCGTCGACGACGGTTCGCTCCACCAGCCTCCGCACCGCCCCCACGTCCACCCCGCTCGGGTACACGATCTCCACGCTCGACAGTATCTTCGGCATCTCCTTCAGCGCGCGCTCTCGAGGATCGATCCTGTCCATCGCGAACATCCCGAGCTCGTGTATCCGCCGCCTCGCCGACCCCGGCGCGCTCGCCGCCATCGCCCGCCACGTCTTCTCCCCGTAATCCACCGCCCTCGCGCCCCACCGTCGCACCCACGGCATCGCGCGATCGATCGTCCGCATCGCGCGCGTCGCCATCGTCCCGTTCGCGTCGTCGGCGCGTCCCATCGCTTCGCGCGCGCGCGCTTCAGCGGGCTCGACGACCGCCGCGCCGTGCACCATCCATCGGTGCCCCTCGCGCGTCGTCGTCGACGTCGACGACGTCGCCGCGCCTCCGAACGGCACCACCACCATCCGCGCCCGCGACGCGAGCGCGCGCCGCGTCGCCATCGCGCGCGCGCCGCGGTCTCGCGCGGCGGCCGTCGCGGCGTCGCGCGCGCGCGCCCGTAACCACCCGCGCGACGCCCGCGTCGTCGGTGATTTATCGTCGCGAGCATTCGCGTCGATCGATGGGTCTCGAATGCCTCGACTACGACGCCAGCGTGGCCGACTTTTTTATTTTTCATCAGATATTTTCGTGCGCCCCGAGATCTCGTAATGTGCGCTTTCCGAACGCTATGTCCGAACGCGACCATCGACGTCGCGTCGTCGACGTAACGCGCGATGGCCGCGTCGACGCCGATGCGCCGTCGCGCGCGCCGCACACGACCGCGCGCGCGCGGGAATCTCGCGCGCGAAGACGACGGACGCGCGAACGATGGCCGATTGCACCGTCGTCGTCGCGGAACGCGTCGACGAGGGCGCGCGCGACGCGAAAACGGGCGCGGATGCCGCGACGCGCGCGACGCATGACGTCGATGGCGCGCGCGACGCGATCGACGACGACGGCGACGAGAGCGCGCGCGAGGGCGCGATGGCGACGCGAGACGCGACGGGCGACGCGACGTTGGACGACGACGCCGCGCGGGACGCGAAGGGGAGCGATTCGCGGGAACGCACGGTGTTCATCGGCGGGACGAGCCACGAGTGCGACGAGGCGCGCGTGCGAAGATTCTTCGAGGAGGAACACGACGCGAAGGTGGAGAACGTGAAGCTGATATACGATCGACAGACGCTGGTGAGGAAGGGATACGGGTTCGTGAAGTTTTACAGCGTCGAGGACGCGGCGCGGGTGAAGGCGATGGGGAAGGTGACGATCGACGGGAAGGCGGTGGACGCGAAGGAGGCGACGCGGGACGAACCGGCGAGCGCGGGAGAGGGACGAACGCGGGAGGGAAGACACGAGCGCACGCGATCGCACGGGAGCGGGAAAATGTCTCGGGGGAGTTCGCACAACTCGCTGAGCGAACACATGGGGCGGATATCGGTCGGGAACGGGGCGAGAGTCTCGGGAGGGGCGCCGCAGCGACACCCCGCGGGGGGGGCGCCGCATCTTCGCGGCGCCAAGGCGTCCAAGGCGCAGTTGTCTCGATCGCCGAATTACGTCGGTGGGCTGGACGACGGGGCGAGCGGGAGCGAGAGCGGTGAACGATCGAACAGTGGCGCGCCGGGGACGGAGAACACCGTCTTTTGCGGGGGGCTTCCGCTGGAAGCCACGCCCGAGGCGCTCGGGTGGTTCTTCGCGCACTACGGCACCGTGCTCAGCGTAAAGCTGATTTACGACAAGCTCACCGGTGCGTGCAAGGGGTACGGCTTCGTCGTCTTCGCCGACGTCGCGATCGCCGAAATGGTCAAGGCACAGCGCCAAATTCCGTTCCTCGGGAAGATGATCGACGTGAGCGAGGCGATGCGTCACGTGGGGCGCCACGACGACGGACGAGGCTTCGCGCCGGGCGCGCAGTACGGCACCAAGCGCGCGATGGGTTACGGATCTCAAGGGCCATTTTACCCGCCGCAGATGTCCATGTACCCACCGCACATGGTCATGCCGCCGCACATGGCCATGGGGGGGCAAAATCCTCACATGGCTATGATGGCGATGCACCACATGCAGTTCGCGGGCTACCCGATGTACGCCAACGGAGCGACGGTGTACGGCGTGCCTGGCGAGCATGTCGAAGACGTCGAAGAAGACAGCGATGAAGTCGCGGCCGAGGGCGAAACTGTTGCCGCTTCCGAATAGACGAGCGACTCTTTTTACTCGCTACGCTACGCTACGCACTACAACACACTACAAAAAAACGCCGCAGAAAAATAGAACGATAGATCCGCCATGTCATCACACTCTCGCCTCTTGTTCAACGAAGTCGCTCATCGAGGCGCGAATCGTCTAAAAGCACTCTGGAATCGAGCTGCTTGTTATGCTTGCCCTGTCGTCGACTTTCGTACGATTCAAATCCATCCGTTCGCTTCAAAGTGCCGACGTCCACGAGAGTTCGTCTCAGGCTCAGCGTCGTCAACCGATCGCACGCGAGCAAAATTTCTCCCGGCACGCCGTCGCACTTCGTGTCGTCCACATCTATTTCCTTCAGCTTGACCGCGTGCGCCCACGCCACCGGCAACGCGCCACGCATTTCACGATTACGCGCGAAACGAATGACCTCTAAATCAGCGCAATTCCCGAGTCCGGCGATCGCGTCGTCGAACGTCGTCAGCGCGTTCGCGCTCGCGTCCAACCGTCGAAGCCTTTTGCATTTCCCGAGCGTCCGCGGCAGCGCTCGCAGCGCGTTCTCGCGCACGTCCAAATCTTC
>Ga0257114_1001444_pt1 | contig 16912 bp, 11 predicted proteins | sample SI112_10mmetaG_FD_190149 | JGI IMG/M metagenome (GOLD analysis project Ga0257114, IMG submission 190149) | Marine microbial communities from Saanich Inlet, British Columbia, Canada - SI112_10m | ecosystem: Environmental > Aquatic > Marine > Inlet | place: Canada: British Columbia | collected...
ATCTGGGCCATCTGGATATTTGTAATCACCACCCAAAGGAGCACCTGATAATTCTTTTAGACCCGTAAGATCCAAATCAGTTACTAAGGCATCCGCTCTAGATGCATTAACAACGAAAGCAAAGATTCTCTCACCTGGTAATGCATATGTTCCTGTAGACCAAGTAATATCATCTTTCTCTGCTACTTGAGCAAAAGAAGGCTGTCCACCCTCACCCACAGCATTCAAAGATTTCCAATTAGCATCTTGAAAGTTTCTTGGATTGATAATACCCTGAACAACCACCTCACCAGAAGTTGACGATCCACGAGACATTCCAACTGCACATTGCTGTAGTAGGAGTTGAGACCTGTTTAGTAGTTCTTTGGCACCCAATCTTCCGACTGAAGAGTTTGATACTGAAGGAGCCAATCTAATCATGAATGACGTGATGGGTGTTGAACCAATCTTATCACCAGTAGAATTGTGAGAGTTTGAGTAGTTAAAGATATAACCTCTATCAAAGTCAAACCCGCCATCCATTATTAGGGCAGAACCCCAATGCGATAGTGTTGGGGAACAAGTGTTGGAAATCTCAATAACACCTGTATTACTACTGTGTCCTACCGCTCCACCTGCAGTAAGATTATTTGTAGTACCTTGGAGATATTGACTTAAAGTTGCCGCTCTTGTACAACCTGTAAAGTTACCCGGTCCATCTGTTACGCTTCTGCCTGTATACGAAATGATTTCGTTGTCAATCATTAGTATACCCGCATCATCAAACTCTTGTAAGTTAGCGCCCGGAATAGTCGTAGCATTACTATCAATAGTATTGGTGAGGAAAGTAATAGGCGAATCATTCTCAATAGAATATCTAACAGGAAGGTTACCAGATCTCATATAAGCTTCGTTATTAACGTTGTTGTTCTTCATCCTGTGGATGTATAACCATCTACCATCATCACCTCTAACCATGAAGTGGATGAATCCTGCACCATACCAAGAATACTCAATCCCAATCATTTGCATCTTACCGAAATCCCAATGATAGCCCGAACCACCACTACCATCAGCTTTATCCATGTTCCACTTAGACTGTGGTATTCTAGTTTCAGTAATTTTTTGTGCTCTTACACCACCCTGCGTCACACCTCTATAGTCGGGTGTAATAAACATGGATGTGTTACTAACAACCTGCGTAACAAAGTGTGTCATACCTCTGATAGTTATGCGAGAACCTGCACGAACTTGTTCACTAAATCTACTGTTAGCGCCAGTTATAGCGTTACTGTTTTGAGTAACAGTCATAGTTCCTGAGATGTTGTCTGTAGACGATCTCTTAACACAGAACATTTGGTTACCATCGTATTCAAAGAAGATACCGTTTTGATCATCAAACATACCTGCACGAACAGCAGAACCTATCCAACCTTTTACGTATACTTTACACACTTCATTCAATACTGCTGTAGTATCTCCTAAAGTAGACTTTGCAGCAACCGTAAATGTATAATCATCTACAATACTTGCAACTGTGTAATCATCCTCATACCCTGAAGTTGTAATTCCATCTAGATTAATATCTGCACCTGCTTGAAGACCGTGATCAATATCATCTGTTCTTACTGTTATAGTGGAACCTACTGTCGTACCTGCTGCAGTAATACTTTGTATATCATAGTTTGGCGCAAACAGTGTACCAGATGACCAAAGAAACCCCTTACCTGATTGATATCTAAAAAATCTTTTTGATTGTCTGATAACAGCAGCAGCATATGTTGGAGTTTTAGTTGAAAGAATAACCCCACCATCAGAAGGTCTGTGCAGAATAGTTGCGTTAGAAACTGCATACAGCGTAACGTTTGATGGGCTTCCGACAGCAGCCCCTGCTCTAGCCGTGTAGGTTAAAGTATTGAGAGTTGGCGTTGACTTAATAACAAATGGTCCTGTTGCTTCTTCGTTATTTGTTCCAGAGGCAACTGTAGCATGGATAGGACACCCTGGTACTAAACCGTGAGGATTTGTAAAGTTAAGAGTAATCACACTTGGATCAGCGCCATTAGAAGTTGCCGATGCTACAGGAATAGATGAGTTTGCGTATACTCCACCTTTTCTACCAATAGTCTCTTCTGTTTTAAGTGATTGACCATTTGATGTTCCTACAGTTCCACGGGCAAAATATTTGATTGTTGTGGTGTTAGGTTGTTGGTCAATAATGAAACTACCATCAGCACGTGAAAATCCTGCTGTACCTGCATCTAATCCTGATACATTAATAACATCTCCAACTTCAAGATCGTGCGCTGTAGTGAATACGATTGTGATTAAACTATTTGAAGTACTTGCAGTTTGATAATCTGTAGTAATAGTACTTACTGTAAGGTCAACCCCTGGTTCATCATACGTAGATGGATATCCTTTAATCGTACCATACCCTGCCCACTTAGTAGGCTGTAATCCATATTCAAAGTCAGCATCAATCATTGATTCGGGTGTTGATACACGCATTCTTTCGATTGCATCTGTACCAAACTGCCAAGGTCTCATGGTCTGACCATATTCTACTTGAGGCTCTGCAAAGATTTGTAGAACGTCTGAAGCACTCATAGAAGATGTATCTGCAGCTAAAGTAATAGTAGTAGTTCCACTGTGAAGTGTGTCAGCAGTAGGAAAGTCTGTAGTAGATCCTTTTGTAAATGCTGCTGTAGTTCCTGCAAATGACGCATCGCCAAAGTTATAAATGATAACATTATCTGTTACATTCGTGATCAAAAGAAGTTTATCAAGATCATATCTACAAGGTACTTTGATAGTACCGACACCTGCGTTGCCTGGTGTAAAAACGTAATCTCTTACTAGTTGTTTCGCCATTTTATTTTCCTATCCTAACGCCACTGCGAATGCTATAGATTGTGCTTGTGAAGCAAATGTTGCAACATCTGCCGAATCGCCTTTATCACCTTTTTGGCCTCTCTGACCAATAGATGAGTATAGCTGCCAGTTATTATTTATATGTATTAACTCAATGATAGATTGACCTAGATCAAGTTCAAAGTTTTCTGAATAACCTTCAATGGTCTCACCATTTCTGTTGAGGATGACAGAGTTTCCTGTCCAGTTTCCAACATCAATAAGTCTAACGTAATCTCCTGTTGTGGGATTAGAAGGTAATGTGACTGTAACGATTCCACCCGAAGTATCGATTGCATATCTTCCTGCAGACACTGCAGTAAAATCTGATGAGTAAACTGTGTAGTCTGTAGAGAATACTCTGAAGTCTGAGTCAAATCCTAAGTACGAACCTCTAAGTTTACCAAAGTTCCAAGTTCCAAGTTCAAAAGAAGGATCGTTAATATTAATAACTTGTGCAGCAGGACTAGAGTCAAGATTGTCTTGTATCAGATTTGTGAATGTATACCACTCACCATTTGTAGCATCTCTAAAGAAACCCGCTCTTCTAATATCAGGTGCTCCTGCAGAATCTCTATATCTACCAACAACACCAATATCTACGGTATTTGAATTATTTGAATCTGCAAGTTTGATCAGTGCATTGGTAACCCTAAGGTCAGTTGTTTCGTTTAGAATGTAATTGCCACCAACTGTCAAGTCTCCTGATATTGTAGCATCATTTGAAACAGCTAAAGTATCAAAGGTAACAGAGGCACTTGGACTAACATCCTGACCAATGGCAATAGATCCGCTAGTTATAGTAACACCAGTTCCACCAGTGAAGTGCGCTCTTACTTCAGCCGCACTTGGACCTTGATACGATATTACCCCTGTAGAAGCATCATACGATAAACTACCATCACCACCACCATCGTTGACAGAGATAGCATTCTTAGCGTCACTATCGGCTCTTGCTGTGGTGTAATAGAGGTTAGTTCCTTCAGATACATCAGTAGTTAGTATAGAAGCATTAACATACGAATCTACTCTTGCATCTGTGTAATATAGATTAGTGCCTTCACTTAGATCCGTTGTGGACCTAGCAGAAAGAGATGCTGCAGAGAGAGTACCAAACAGTGTTCCTGTGGCGGTGACGTTACCTGCTGCAATAATGTCTTGCCCACGAATGTTTTTATCAACACCAAGACCACCAACAATCGTAACTGCAGCATTCGATTTAGATACAGCTTCTGAAGAGTTGGTAACATTTATCTTACCACCTGTATCCATAGTAAGAAGATCTGTACCACCACTTAGATTGAATGGGGCTTTGCCGACACCACTTTTAATCTTGAGTTCAGTATTGGCACCTTCAAATCCAATGACCATATCATTAGATGCTGCGTTTCCTGTAACCCCAATCGCATGATTAAACTGCTCGTTTACACCCAAGCTTAGTACCGCATCATCACCATTATCTTTTGAGGTGAAGTTAAGTACGGCTTGAAGTGAGTCGCCTAGTTGACCATCAACATTAAATGATATGCCACCATACTGCATACCATACATTTGTGTTGAGTCAATAATAGGATCAACTAAAGTTTTGTCTGTGAGAGTTTGTGCGCCTGTTAGTCTAACATACTCAGGTGTTCTTAATGTAATATATGCAGAGTCTACTAAGGCAGTAGTATCACTATCACCTCTAGCAGTAGTATAATATAGGTTACTACCCTCTGTAAGATCACCTGTATTGTGATTAGAAATGTCGCTTACTTGACCTGTAATGTTACCAACAACACCACCTGTCGCAGTAATAGCGCCAGTAACTGCTGCAGTTCCACGCACATTTAGATCGTTGACATTTGCACTATCAGTTACAAATAAGCCATTTTTAACTTTAAAATCTTTTTCTGCCATAGTTCACTTTCCCCAAGGCGTTATCTGTATTTATGATATTACAGTTTTCACTGGTTTCACACTTATTGTTCCCATGCCACTTGCTCTAGTAAATAGTAATCTAATATCCGAACCACTAACATCTGCAGTCAAGGTTCCGATATCACTGTCTGCTGTGAAAGAACTTACCATACCATACTCTGAATAGAACACACTTGTTTTATTATATGTTAATAATAGTTTAGAAATCTGAGAATGTCCTGCTGCATCATCGTCCATATGCACAACATACTCTATAGATTTAAAGTCGCTTCCATGAGCCTCAGTGTCAACAACAGTTGCACTATTATCATTCACAGAAGTCTCAGTAGGTGTTGTGTATATTTCACCTGTGGTTATGGTTGCTGTATTAAACACCGCATCATATGCAGAGTCCATATCAACTTTACCATTAGTAATCTCAATACCGTTTCCACCTGAGAAGTGTGCTCTTGTTTCAGATGCTGATGGACCAGTGTAAGTAAATGTACCTGAAGCTGAGTCGTAGGCAAAGCTACCATCACCACCTGCGTCAACCGCTCTGACAACATCTCTTGCTCTAGAAGCTGATAGGTCAGAGTCTAGTATTGTTGTATTGAAGGTTCCACCATCTGCTGTGTTTATTGTAAAGATACCTGATGCACTATCAAAGCTTGTTGAGGATACACCCGCAACAGAAACCGTGGATGCTGATGTGACTTGACCTTGAGCGTTAATAGCTAGTACAGGAACTAAAGAGGCTGAACCATATGATGCAGGAGTTACACCCGTATCAGTGATACTGAGTGTGTTGCTATCTGCAGCATATGAAAGTCCAGTTCCACCTAAAGCGGCATTATCTAATGACGTATTGAAGTCACTATCAAAGTTTGCTTGGGTATATACATCTTCAACATTAAAGCTAAATTCACCAGTTCCACTGTTGTATGTTAGATCGCCAGCCGCACTAAAGTGTGCTCTGACTTCTGCAGCACTAGGTCCAGTATATGTAAAGACACCTCTTGCTGAGTCATATGCAAAGCTACCATCCCCACCTGCATCTTCTGCACCAAGAACATTTCTAGTTCTAGTTTTAGTAAGATCACTATCAAGAATAGTTGTTGGGAACACCCCGCCATCTGCTGTATTGATTGTGAATATTCCTGAAGCACTATCAAATGATGTGCTTGAAACTCCTGCTACTGACACAGTGCCTATAGAGTCTACTTGACCTTGGGCATTAACTGTAAAGACAGGAACTAATGACGCTGAACCATAGGTTCCTGCAACAACAGTAGTATCAGTAATCTTAATCTCGCCTGTACCACTTGTATATGTAATACCTGTGCCACCTGAGAAATGGGCACGTGTTTCTGCAGCACTAGGACCAGTATAGGATATGACACCAGTTGCAGGTGTGTATGTAAGAGATCCATCACCACCATTATCTGTTACAGACACAGAGTTCTTAGCATCAGAATCCGCTCTTGCTGTAGTGTAGTATAGATTACTACCTTCAGCTAGATTTGTAGTGGTTCTATCTGTAAATCCTTGATTTACATCACTATCGACTCTAACTTTAGTATAATATAGATTAGAACCTTCTGATAGATTAGTTGTACTAAAGTTAACTAGATGGTTTCTAGTAGAACCTAATGGTTTGTTTAGATCCCAAGTATCAGTTGTAGCATTATATTGTATGAGTGCGTTTGCGCCCTCTACGGTAATTCCTGCACCATTTGCTGCAGCACTATCAGCAGCACTGTCTGCCAAAATAATATTTTTATCGTTTATAGAAACTGTAGTAGAGTTTACTATTGTTTGTAGGCCATCAACTTGAAGGTCACCTGCAATGATAACTTTACCTGTGTTGTCTCCAACACCTGCAGGATCAATGGTTAGGTTAGCAGGTCCAGCAATGTAACCAGTTGTTGTGATGTTACCATACGTTCTATTACCTGCAATGTATGCATTAGTGTCTGAGTCATTACGTGCAGTAGTGTAGTATAAGTTAGATCCTTCTGAGAGATCTGTCGTTGACTTCATTGCAAGTCTTATATCAAAATCAGAATCTGCTCTTGATGTTAGATAATATAGATTGCTTCCCTCATTCAAATCTGACGTTGTGTTTGATGCTAGGTTCAGTTTTGCAATACCCGAAGCATTGTGTACACTTAACTGACCATTAGAATCTCTGAGTGTAAGAGTTCCAAGGAAGATAGAGTTTCCTGATAGATACAGGTCTTTCCATTTTTTGGCAGGAGAACCTAGATCATACGTGCTATCTTCAAGAGGTAGTAAATCAACTCCAACATTACCTAAGTCTGAATCCCTACGTGCTCTCGTATAGTATAGGTTTGTACCTTCTGTAAGATCTGTTGTAGTGCTAGTAGTTTCATCTAAAAGTGTGTGCCATGAACCTGCATGTGAGAAATATCCCTTACCAGTTGCATGAACATGAGCGAACATGCCATGGTATGTAGAGGCATTGGGTAAATCTCCTACACCGCTAAATACGTTTTGATATAAAATGTTTCCTGTGACTGTTGCATTTCCATTTACAGCTAGATCCCCTGTAAATCCCAGATCTCCTGTAACGTTTAGATCTCCTGCAACATTAGTGCTGTCTAGGCTAGTAATACCATCAACATTCAGATTTCCTATGACTTGTGCAGAGTCTGATCTCATTTGACCAAAAACTCTAACACCATAAGATGTTGTGTCTAAAGCATGTTGCCCATTGAAGTAAAGTTCAATATGCCCACTATCACCAAAGGTTTCAAGTAACTTCACTCCTGCAGGATTTGCTAAACCAAACTGATTACTTAAAACTAGTATACTGTTCGCAGAATCTGCTGATGTGATTACTGTGCTAGGTCTACCGCTTAGTAAAACTGTCTGACTAATATTAGTTATTCTATCACCGTTAGCACTATCAATAAGTGCAAGGTCTTGCGTTCTAACAACATCTAAAATAGCTGTGTCTACTCTAGCCTCTGTGAAATATAGATTATCACTCTCTACTAGATCATTAGTACTAAAATGTTTTAAGCCTATACGTGCATTAAATGAACCGCCATCAGCAGTTCCTATATTGAGAGTTGCCTCATCAGAGTCGAATGTGAAAGACGATACACCTGCAACACTTACTGTTCCTATACTATCAATATGACCAAGATCATTTACAGATATAGTTGGGATGAGTGATGCAGTTCCATAAGCGCCTGAGACCACACCTGAGTTAGTGTGTATTACTTGTCCTGTTGAAGGATCGTATGATAAGGCAATATCAGCACTGATAAGATTTCTGGCATCACTATCAAAACCTGTATGAATAAACTTACTAAGATCTGAGTCGTATCTTATGTAAGTTCCATGTGCAAGATTTGTTGAACCATTTACATCATCAAGCGTTATGATAGAACCAACCGAAGGATCACCGATTCTAGTTGGCGTTCCTACGGTTACTTTTTTAACAATCGTTGTCCCGGCCGATACAATACGAATAGCCATTATGTCTCCTTAGGTTCTAGTAACCGAAGGCGATACTGTGATCTGTCCTTCTAGTATTCTTTCAACGAGAGTGTTCGCAGCACTATCGGTAGAAGAAATCTCCACATCATAGACATAACGACCAGCTTTCATTGCACTGGTCTGAGTATTAGTTAACGTTAAGTTCAATACACCATCTGCTGCAGGTGATTGTACTTGCGTAGAAAACGTAACTGCATCAGAATCACTTGAAGAGTATGTTTTGCGAATTTGTGCAGCACAAGAATATCCAGCTAAGTTTTTAGTTGCGTTATTTTTATCAACCAATTCCAACTGAATATTGAAGTCTGTTCCTTGATCGATGGTAAAATCTTCGTACTGCGACATATGTAAATCTCTTAGTTATTTTCAACTTTACCTTTATTTATAAGAAATATTTCTCCAAACCTTTATAATGTTCATCTTCACATTGAGATAAAATGCATATAGTTATCTCAGGATCATAGTTCAGATTATATTTATCTATTCTATTATCAGACAGAGAACCCTTTGCTCTGTGATAATAATCTTTACTGAAATCTAAAAAAGACAGACTATCATAGTTATTACTGATAAACCTATCTAATCCATAGTAGTGTACTATATTGTAATCAATATTCTCAATAAACTTTTGATATAGTTCCTTGTGAAGATATGGATATAGTAGCATTATAGAACTATTTATTTTACCTAAGGGAATAGTCAAAATATTATCCTTAGTTCCATCGTATGGATAATACGCACCAATATCCTCAAAGGCAATCGTTTTTATCGTCTCATCTATTTTGTCGAAGAGATAGTCTAGGTTATTTTGTACCACAACATCTAAGTCAAGATACAGTGTGGGGTCTTCAAAGTCGAGATTAAAAAGTTTTATTTTCCACCAATAAGTTTCTAAGTCTAAATCTTCGTTTATAAAAATAGTATTGACATCTTGTTGAACATCTGATATACAATAAAAAGAAAATGGTAGAGTACAGTTACGCTCTACCATTTTATACAATCTATTCACATGTTCTTTTGTATATTTTGTTCCTACGCAGACACATACAATATTAACATTCTGTTTCAAGATCCTCAATAACCTCTTCCCAAAATTGATCTGCTTCTGCAAACACAAATGCAACAGTGATACGATAGCAGTCAGTATACGCAGCATGATAACACAACTGATCAGGCTCATCATACGGACCAAAGTATGTCATCTTTGCTTGCCAACCAGGTTTGTCTTGAATACGAATCCTCTCTTGCTTTTCAATATCCCAATAATCAAACCACCCTTCACCTGTTTCAGAATAAGTGATGATGATATTATAACCTGAAGCATTTGCGTTGTTATGCCAAGAAATAAACCCGCCAGGGGGATAACAAGCGTTAAGAGCACTATTACGACAAGAAAGAAACTCAATAAGCTTTCTGTTTAGAACACTAGAAGCGTCTTTAATAACCTTTCCTTTAATATCTCTTTCATCTTCATGCTTTAAACCAGAAAATCCTTTTAGAACTCTAGGAAACCCATCATGACCCTCTCCTTGAGATATAACTTCTTTTAAATATTGATCAGATACCCAATCTTCTGCTTTATCATCTGTATGTCTTACAGGTATTTCTTTTTCAATAAGTGGAATATCATCAGGCGTATCTCTTTTAAGAAGTACATCTTTATACTCATTTAAGATATCTAAAAACTCTTGGTTTTTTAAATCAATATCTCTCATATAGTTCACTTTTTTATTCATTATAAAAATCCTTTATCTCCGTACTTATCCATCCAAGACGAAAAGTGTATAACAACTGGTTCTGGTTTCGTTTTCCAATAATCTCTTTTAGGGTCTATAAGGTGACAGTTGTGTGACCCATCTTTATTGAAACCAAATGAAGTAAAGTAGTTCCAACGATAGTTATCTTCAAAAAACTTCCACTTTAGCGACTTATATTTTGGTGAGTGATATATCAACCACCAAAGAGTTAGTTGATCCCACTGTCTAAAGTTTCCTGTCTTAATAACGTCAAATGCTTCTGGATTCCATTCACCATTTCTTTGTTTTAAATATAACTCATACCAATCCATCATAAACTCTTTAATGAGGGGATTACGCATATCGTAAAGAGCTACACCACCACAATGCGCTAAATGATCAGGAACACCTTTCCATCCATCATCATATATGTTTGGACCCCAATCCCATTCGGCAAAAGAATATGCGCCTTCTTTAGTTAGATTGACATATGCCATATCATACTTACCATCCTCTAAATGATCGAAGATATTCGCTATGTCATCATGATCTATTTCGATATCCGCATCCATATAGAACGTAAGATCGTATGGAGAGTTTGCCATTCCCCACATTTTTTCTCTGCTTGTATTGCTAGGAGTTGGAAGAACTTTATCGAAGTCTCTGAAATATCTTTGACATGATGGATCATCTATGAAATGTTGTTCAGTAAATAAAGTTATTTTTGCATCAGGCAAATGCGTAAGCAATGATTCTTTTAGATTATCTGCACCCATCAAAAACTGTTTACGTTTAGTCGCAACAGTAACAAATCCTTTAGTCGGATTTTCCTTCATTCATAATCTCCATTAGTAATATAGTAGCATATGCTTGCATTTCAATATTGTTTTTTGCTTTTCGGATCTTAGACTTTAATGCACGATTAGTAGATTCTTTTATTTGAGGTATTTCAAATGTCTGCAGTTTTGCGTTAAACAAATCTTCAAGTCGTTTAGATTCATTCTTTTCTTGTTGCTTCTTGATATTCGCTTCACGTTCTTGTTTGTGTCTTTCCAATCTTTCCCTAGTAAATTCGTCAATCGCATCCAAAGTATTTTGAGAGATTATTTCTTCATAGTCAGAACTTATATTTCCATCATTATCATACTTTGAAACTCTTGCCACAGTTGTAGAAAAAGATCCATCATCATGAGTAATGTTCAGACGAGCAGTCAATCTATCTTTCGCAGCGTTTTCCCAAAAAGGATGCTTCCACTCTTTTTTCATCGCAATCTCCTATGCAATTCTTACATATAATGTATATGTTTCATTAGTTTCATTAGTATTTTGAATCGTTACACCTATAAAGTTTCCAATAAAGTTTCCAAGATAATCTTTTATATATATGTTCTCGTATTCTCTAGTATAGTTATTTTCATAGTTACCTTCATAATCTTTTGTATAGTTACCTTCGTAGTTTCCAGTGTAACTTGCGGTGTATGCCCCTGTATATACACGATCATATTGCCGAACATAGAATTGGCCCTCATAGACTCTAGTATACAGACTAAGATAGTTTGGAGTATATGCAACATTAAATAGTCTTGCGTATGCAGTTTCATACGGTGTAGACTCAAAAAGTCTAATATAGTTGCCAGTATATCTACGCACGTAATCCTGTGCATAGTTAACATCAGTGTTTCTTACAAAGTTTCTATCATAGTTACCAGTATAGCGTCTTTGATAGGCACCTTCATATGTACCTTGATATGTAACATCAGTATTTCTTACAAAGTTTCTATCGTAGTTGCCGGTATATCTTCTTAGATATTGTGTCGCATAGTTCACATCGGTGTTTCTTACAAAGTTCCTATCATAGTTACCTGTGTATCTTCTTAGATATTGTGTTGCATAGTTAACATCAGTATTTCTTACAAAGTTTCTGGCATAATTTGTTGTGTATGAAGTACCTGTCTCAAAAAACCCAGTAAACTGAGTTTCATATTGTGTAGTATATTGCGTAGGAACAGCGCCTGTAAATCTTCCTGCAGGGGCCGGCGGCTCAAAGCTGTTCTGAAAATTCGCTCCCTCATAGCCAGCGGTAAAATTTCTTTGATAAGCAGCAGCGTCTTCGTTGACGTAGACGTTAGAAAAATTTGGCCCTTCATAATTTCTAAAACTATCAGTGTATGCAGGTCTTGGACCCGTATATTGTGTTGCCCCCGTATAAAGGAGTTGTCTAATATATTGAACGTCTCTTATATAATATACCTCAAAATATGCAACGCCTTGAAATGGCCTGTTAAAAGCACCGCCGGTATAAGTAGTACCAAACGACCCAATGTACGTTGGAGTGCCCGCCGAACCTTGAAAAAACGATGACCCTGTGCCTACGAAGTTTCTATTATATTGCGGCCCGATATAACCACGTGGAACCGATCCAAGATATTGAACAATCCTTTGATAACCTCTAATAAACTGGACACCAAGCACATAGGCCACCGAACGGTCATAGTTTGTACCATCAGCGCCACTATATTGTGAGGTTCCTGTATTCGTACCTTGAATATACGTATTGGATGCTCCGTCATAGGGATACGGCCCTTCATAACTACCCGTATATACTGCTGAACCACCGCTGCCCGAAATGTATTGCACTGCGCCAAGAAAGTTCCTAATGTAGTCAGTTACGTAGTTTGGAGTATAATCACGAACATAAGTACCTTGGTATTGTACTGCAACTGTACCTTCATAGATTGTGGAAAACTGGTTTGTATATTGAGTAATCCTCGTTCCTGCATATTGAGTTTCGTATGCACCCTCATAATTACCAGTATATCTTCTTTGATAATCTATCGTATAGTTTACATCATTATTTCTAACAAAGGTGCGTAAATAGTTTCCTGTGTATCTTCTTTGATAATCTATCGTATAGTTTACATCAGTGTTTCTAATAAAGGTTCCTAGATAGTTACCAGTGTATCTTTTAACGTATGGCTGATCAAAAGTTCTAGCATAGTTAACATCAGTGTTTCTAATAAAGGTTCCTAGATAGTTACCAGTATAGCGTCTTTGATATTGAATGTTGTACGCAACATCATTATTTCTAATAAAGTCTGTCTCATATGTTCCAACATACTGTGAAGTAAAGTTTCTTTCATACTGTACATTAAACGCAGTTCCTGCAAATCCTCCTTCATAAGAATCGCTGAAACTTGCTTGGTATGAGCTACCGAACTGACCTGTAAACGTTTGTTCGTAACCAACAGTGGATGATGTTTTGGCAGATTCACTTACATAAGCAATAGAAGATATTGTAGTAAAGTTTGTCGTATAGGTTTTAGTATATTGTTGGACATACTGTGCTTGAAAGTTTACAGTACTATCACGTGTGAATGCTTGTTCTGCAGTTTGTTGCTTTGTATCTGTAGCTACACCCTTCGCAACCCATGTTCCTGTGTCAGTAGGAGCACCTTGACCTGAGTTTCTTAACTGATAAGAACCAATGTTAGATGCAGCTATTCTTGTCTTTGCTCTTTGACCAAATGACCATTTGATTTCAGTATCAGTCATAGCCTGAATACCTGCAAATGAAGACTCGTCTTTTAATCTAAGTGGTCTCACAGCAGTAGGTGCTGTTCCGCTAGTTCTTTTCCAAATCTTATATGCTACAGAAGTACCATCTGCCCTAGTATCGGTAAATGCAGTTTGCTGTTCTGTCCAATCACCGCTAGGCGCAGAGTTAGAAAGTCTGTATGATCCGGGGTATTCGTTGGTGAATATTTTTACCAAATATCTATCAACAGCTTCATTCAAGTCAGCACTTGGCATCATCTTAAAACCAGTTTCTGATGACCCTGAAGAGTCTACCCACATTACAGGAGTGAAGACATTTGAGTTTGTTTCTGCTGCAGTACCGTTTGTTTGATAAATGGTAGTGTTGGTAGTTCCAGTAGTAATACTTGTAGAAGGGTGAGTTCCAACAGGCTGATTAAAAAATGTGTTAGAAAAAGTTCCTACTGTGTCTCCACCCGTACTTCTATTCAAAGATCCAACCTCTGCAGAATCTGCAGCGCTCAAGTGTAATCCCACTTGATATGCAACATAGTTTTCATCAGTTGTGGTTAACTGTTGAATATTACCATTAGCATCTTTTATCTTTAGTGGTGTAGCCATATGCCATTATACCTAATCATTACTAATCTGTCAATGGTATTTATAACCTATTTACTCTGGCTTTGTGGGCCAATCTGCATCTTCTAGATCCGGCCAGTTAGCATGTGTTGGAAGATCTCTAAGTGCTTGCCTATATGTGCTCCACTCTGATGGAATATCAATACTTCTTTCTGTTTTTCTAAGCACAACCCAATCACATTCACTTAGTAGATCATTTCTACGTCTTCTTTGAGATGATTGCTGTGCTGCAGCATTAGCCACAGCATATTCCTCACGAACTCTTGCTATGTCAGCTACTTCTTCTGCAGTCATAGTAACTGTTCGTACAACACCATTTTCGCTAATTGTAAATGTATTATCAGAATCTGACATTCTAAACATCCTTACTTTTGTTATTATTAAGTTTCATCATATATAGTATATCTTAGTCTACTTTCACCTGCTGTCCCAGGCGTAGTGCTGTCTACAGGTAAATGTAAGTCTATATAATCGTGTCGCCTAGCACCATCGGTTAGATCATCGTAAATACCAAAACTATGAACAGTAATATGTTGTGAATAATTATTTGGTATTAATAACATGCTTTCTACAGTTGTATTAAAGTTGGCAGTACCACGATTCCAAAGCCTTATATATCCAGACAGACCACCTCTTGGAAAACCAGTACCTGTTTGATTATATAGTAAACCAGTTATAGGAAAAGTATTACCTCCGGGAAATAAATAAGTGTTAGTAGCAGTATCGCCTTGAGTTCTTTCGTAACTTGTCGAAGTACCAGCTATTCTAGCAAAACTTCTGTAGCTATTTCCTGTTAACATCGTTTTCGTGCCAGCATTGTCATAACCTAATCGTAGGTGAGGAATACACCTCCATGATTGCGTTGTGGTTGGTGCACTAGTTAACTCCCAACGATGTATATAAATTGTTTCGCAAGCGGCGCTGCTACCACTCAGATCAATTGAATGGATATTAGCTTCAGTGTTATTTGTCCTCACCATCATATGCTGATTATCACCTATCCATATCCCAGAACCAGCACCGCCTTTTGGGTTGAATAGATTTTCTTCAATGGCAGAATCTTGATGAAACATACCAAAGCGCATAATACCCATATCATCTTGAGCAGGGATCTGCTTAGAATTGTTAATTAGTGTTGTATTTCCTAATTTAAATGCCATTAGCTATATATTTCCTTAACTCTATTATATTGACCAGTATAAAGTTTATATTCTAAAGTAAATGTATTAGCAATCGATGGTGCAGTGCTTTCATAAAATCTTATTCTTCTTACAGTAGTATCAGATTTGAACAGTGTTCCAGTTACTACATTTTCCATTCTTGATAAAGTTGATCCAGATCCTTGTGGCAAACCTGATCGAGTTATTATAGAGGTAAAGTCGCCTGTGGTACCATGATTTAAAAACATCATGTTGAATCGATATTCTTCATGACCTGTGACCGTCCTTGAATTCCAAATATGATTAAGTGATCCGTAGTTCTGGGCAACATATTGTTGTTGACCATCACCTAGATTCCCAGTATAGGATGTGATTGAACAATTATCATATAGGTTGCCAGTACTGACATATGTTCCAGTGGAGGATGCTAATTGCCAAACTGGAACTGAACCTTCATTGGCTGTAAATATAGCTTCAAGATATAAAAGTTGTGTGTCCCAATGATATATTGACTCGCCAGAAGGAGAATCAAGGATGATTTCAAAGTACGCTCCTTGGGTTGATGATGATAGTGTCTTAAATTCAACTAAATCAAATCCCCTTTTTGCTGTGGGGTTTAGAGTCGTATTGCCAAGTTTGAGAAAACCATTTACTCTACCTGTTCCTAACTCAGCAGAGACATTAGATGTAATTGCGCCGTTATTATCAAATATTTGATTGCTAGAACTAGAGTTGTTTCCAATATAAAATGCCATCACCAACCCCTCTTTGTAGCTGATATATTTCGAGTAGTTGCATAACTGCCACCATTTCCTAAAACATCGATGAATACTGATTTATGTTCTTCCTGATGTACACATACTCCATACCCATGTACCATGCCGCCGCTACTACTAAGTCTTGAAGAAATACCTGTCCATTGAAAACTTGTTAGTCTACTACTATCGTGTGGACGATTAACGTAAACTGTGAAAGATACAGACGAACCTGATTGAGTAGCATTGTGAGATAAAGTTAATGGAATAGAACTACCTGTTGCTGATACAGCTTCTGCAGAACTGGTTCTTGAATATTGATACCATGTATAAAAATAATCAGAAGAGCCACTTCGAATCGTATTTGAAGAATTGCGAAGGTATATAAGAGGTACAAGATTCGTTGATGGACTAGAGACATGATAAGCACCCTGATACTTAAAACAGTAAGTATCATAAGGATTTCTTTGATATCCTGCCGATGAAGTGTTCATCAAAGAGCCAGAGGAACCAGCAAATATATATTCTACAGCCGCTGCGTTTCCAGTTAACGATCCAGTGGCTAGTTGATCATACCCATGACCCACAGGTTCAACAAATGATTCACCCCTTGCAAGAGAGGCTTCCGTACTCAGAGGTAACGATAGCGAACCATCAGAGTCAAATCGTATCATACCACCAAAGCCTGTTTCATTATATGATTGACCTGCTCCAAAGCGTCCATTAGAATCTATTACTTTGTCAGATCCAACATAAAATGCCATAT
>Ga0257114_1001448_pt1 | contig 16892 bp, 3 predicted proteins | sample SI112_10mmetaG_FD_190149 | JGI IMG/M metagenome (GOLD analysis project Ga0257114, IMG submission 190149) | Marine microbial communities from Saanich Inlet, British Columbia, Canada - SI112_10m | ecosystem: Environmental > Aquatic > Marine > Inlet | place: Canada: British Columbia | collected...
ATATTATTGGTCAAGAGTTTCCGACACAAGAATATTCATTCCTCTTAGAGGCAACCAGATAAAATGCCTTTTACAAAATATACAAATCTAGATTTTGATCAGATAAAAACTTCTATCAAAGATTATCTCCGTGCCAACTCTACATTCACGGACTTTGACTTTGAGGGATCAAACTTTTCAGTTTTAATTGATACGTTAGCGTATAATACTTACATTACTGCATTCAATTCGAATATGGTTGTGAATGAATCCTTTTTGGATTCGGCAACTCTTCGAGAGAACGTGGTTTCTCTTGCCGGTAATATTGGATATGTACCTCGTTCCAGAGTTGCATCAACGGCACAAATATCATTTGATGTAACAACAACCGCAAACACTCCCACACTCACCCTGAAGGCGGGTATAGTATGCGTAGGGAATGCTAATGACACTACATACACCTTTGCCATATCAGAGGACGTTACAGCAAACGTTGTTAACAACGTAGCATCTTTTAATAACCTCAATGTTTATCAGGGAATATTTTTAACCAAACAATTTCGATATGATGGATCTTTAGATCAAAGATTTGTTTTAAATAATTCATTTATTGATACATCGACACTTAAAGTTTATATTGGAAAATCTGAGGGTACTTTAGGTCTTGAATATTCTCTTTCCGAAAATATTCTTAATGTTGATAAAAATTCCAGAATATTTTTTGTTAACGAAATTCAAGATGAAAAATATGAATTAAGATTTGGTGATGGACTTATCGGCAAAAAACTGGGTGAGGATAATGACGGATCATTTATCACTGCAAATTATATCATAACAGATGGAAGAGAAGGAAATGGTGCTTCTAGTTTTTCTTTTGCGGGAACATTAGAATCTGCTTCAGGAAATACAGAAAATCCAGGAACTGTTACGATTGTCACTAATCAGTCTTCAATTAATGGTGGAGACATTGAACCAATAGATTCAATTAAGTATTATAGTCCAAGATTATATTCATCACAATATAGAGCTGTTACATCAAGAGATTATGAATCGATTATAAAAAAAATATATCCAAATACTGAGTCTGTTTCTGTCGTTGGTGGAGAGCAATTAGATCCTCCACGGTTTGGAACTGTTTTGATTAGTATTAAACCAAAAAATGGAAGTTTTGTTTCTGATTTTAATAAGGAACAAATTTTATCAAAATTAAAGCAATATTCAGTATCAGGAATTTCTCAAAAAATAACAGACCTTAAAATTCTTTATGTTGAACTCGATAGTTCAGTTTATTATGACTATTCGCAAATATCAAGTATAGATGCATTAAAAACCTCAGTTACAGATTCCCTTCAAAAATATTCAGAATCTTTAGATTTAAATAAATTTGGAGGAAGAATTAGGTACAGTAAGATTCAACAAGTTATTGATAATACAAATACTGCGATTACTTCAAATATAACAAAAGTTACTGTTCGTAGAGATTTAAAAGCAGTTTTGAATACTCCTGCTTTATATGAGTTATGTTATGGAAATCGTTTTCATGTTGAACCTCAAGGAAAAAATATAAAATCTAGTGGATTTAAAATTTTAGGAGAAAATTCTACAGTATATCTAACAGATACTCCAAATATTACTTCAGATCAAGATGATATAAAAACAGGAACTATTTCAGTATTTAAAATAGATAATAATGGAAATGTTCTGATTGTTGCAAAAGAAGTAGGAACAGTTGATTATGATAAGGGTGAGATTATTTTTGGACCTTTAAATATTATTGAAACTTCTGTTGCTGGTAATGTTGTAGAAATTCAAGCATTCCCAGAATCTAATGATGTTGTTGGATTGAGAGATTTATATGTTTCTCTAAGTGTTTCCAAAAGTACAATAAATATGGTAAGAGATGTAATTGCATCTGGTGACGAAATATCTGGAACCAGATTTGTTAACGATTTTTATACATCAAGTTATTCAAACGGAAGCCTAATAAGAAAATAACATGATACAAACTGGAATTGAATCTAAAATAAAGATTCAGGATATAGTTTTTAATCAATTACCTGAATTTGTTTTGGATGAAAGTCCTAAAACAATAGATTTTTTAGAGCAATATTATATTTCTCAAGAATATCAAGGTGGTCCTGTTGACATTAGTGATAATTTAGATCAATATTTAAGAGTAGATAATTTAGTACCAGAAGTTATTGTTGATAATGTAACTTTGATTAGTAGTGTAATATCTACTGATACAACGATTAATGTTTCTAGTACAAAAGGATTTCCAAATCAATATGGATTATTAAAAATTGATGATGAAGTCATTACTTATACTGGAATAACAACTAATAGTTTTATTGGTTGTGTTCGTGGATTTAGTGGAATTACTGAATATGATCAAAATTCTAGCAGCAAAGATTTAATATTTTCAACTTCGGTCTCAGCAGATCATCAGTCCAACTCTTCTGTTCAAAATTTAAGTTCATTATTTTTAAAAGAATTTTATAGAAAAATAAAATCCACCTTTACACCAGGATTAGAAAACATTTCATTTGCAGATGAAATTGACGCTGGCAATTTTATAAAAAGAGCAAAAGATTTTTATGCATCTAAAGGAACTGATGAAGCAATAAAAATTCTTTTTAAAGTAATCTTTGGAGAGTCTCCTTCTATTGTAAATTTAGAAGATTATCTAATCAAACCATCTTCCGCAAATTATGTTAGAAGAGAGGTTATAATATCTGAAGCAATATCAGGAGAACCTCTAAATCTTGTTGGAGAGACTCTTTTTAAGACTACTGATGAAAATACAACAGCTTCTATTTCTTCAGTAGAACCATTTACAAGAAAAGGAAAAACTTTTTACAAAATAGAACTTTATATTAGTAATGATGGCAGATCTTCTGTAGAGGGTAACTTTGCAATTACTCCAAATACAAAAGCAACCGAAGTTGCAAATGCACAAGATTCTATTTTAACAGTAGATTCGACTGTAAGTTTTCCAAAGTCAGGAACTTTAGTTTCTGGTACTAATATCATTTCATACACCGAAAAAAGTATTAATCAATTTTTTGGATGCACTGGCATTAATAGCACTATAGTTAAGACATCAAATGTTAGATCAAATGATACTTACTTCTCTTATGAAAATGGTGATATTTCTAAAAAGGTTGAATTAATAATTTTTGGAGTAATCAATGATTTAAAAGAAAATAGTGAGAGTTTTAAAGTAAGTGAAAATGATATAATAACGATCAAAAATTTTGGAGACAAAATTAATAATAATAATTCAAATTGGAAAGAAATTTTTGCAAATTCTTTTATATACAATACTAGTTCTAGATATCAAATAATAGATAATGGAAGTTTTAAATTAGGATCTATAATTGATAGATCTAGTTTAAAGAAAGGTGATGAAGTTGAAATATTGTACAGAGGGTCTGAAACTGTAGTTCCTACTAATGATGTAGTTTATATTAAATCAATTAACTTTACAGACAATACTTTAGACGACTTAGAAAATGCACCAAATCTGGAATCTGCCCGAAGTTATGATGTAAGAAGAAAATTAAATAAAACAAAATCTTCTGGATCTGGGTTTATAGAGAACTCTTTATTGTCAGACGTGCTTAATCTCTATGTTGATGACGACGAATATGCATATGTCGCATCAAATTCTTTACCGTCAAAAGTAAATAATTTGACCGATTATCGTTTAAATTTCAATATTCAACAAAATATAAAATCTGTAGGTATTTCTAGCCTTGCAAATCTAACAGATATTGATAATGACGGGTTATATAATGCATTCACTGTTCAAAATGTCCCTTTCATAACTGGAGATAAAATATATTATTCTCCACAAGGAAACCCTTTGGTTGGATTGAGTACTGGCACATATTTCATAGAAAAATTATCAAATACAGATTTTAAATTATACGGATCTAGATCTTCAATAGGATCAATTAATAATATAACATTTCAAGTTTCTAATTCTGGTGTGGGTAATCATACTTTCACTTTAAATTCTCAAAAGGATTCTGAACTTGGAATACAAAAACTCCTGAAAAAATTTCCATTAGAAAAAAATATTGAATCGGGACATGAAGAAATCACAGTTCCCGGAACTACAGGGATGTTGATAAATGGAGTAGAAATTAGTAACTATAAATCTCAAGATTCTGTTTATTATGGACCAATTGAAAACTTAGATATTTTGTTTAGTGGAGAAAACTACGATGTAATCAATCCACCAAGAATTGAAGTTTCTTCTGGTAGTGCGAAAATTCAACCAGTTATTAGTGGAAAATTTGAAAAAGTATATGTAGATTCGCAGGATTACAATATCAACGAAATTAATTCTATAGAAATTTTTGGAGGAAATGGAAAAGGAGCTGTTATTGAACCAGTATTAGTTTCTAGACCTAGAGAAGTTTTATTTAATGCTGATGAATCCACTGATGGTGGTGGAGTTAATCAAACAACTAATCAAATTGCATTCTTAACGGATCATAATTTTGTTAATGGTCAAAATATAGTTTATAATTCTTTAGGCAATAATCCAATATCGATTGGAACTGCAGGGTATAATATTGGTTTACCAGATAACTCTTCATATTTTGTTGAGGTTACTAATAATAAAACAATAAAATTATATTATACATTGAGTGATCAAGAATCTAAAACTAATCCTGTTGGAATTTATACAGGTTCTTTGGGGAGTCATAAGTTTTCAACTCTTTCTACTAAAAAACAAATTGAAAGTGTTAAAATTATCAATTCGGGAGAAGGATATTCAAATAGAAAGTTAATAGTCAAATCTACAGGAATATCTACAACACAAAATACGATTACATTTAATAATCATGGATTTAATGATGGTGAAATTATTGAATATCAATATGAATCTGGACAAATATCAGGAATCACAACTACAAATCAGTATTATATTCTAAAATCCGATGACAATTCATTTAGATTGTGTGATGCTGGTATTGGAGGAACAAATACTAAAAATTACGAAAGAAAAAATTATCAAGAACTGAACAGTACTGGAAGTGGATATCAATATTTTAAATATCCCGACATTTCAGTTTCTATTAAATATAATACTGTTGGATTTGGAACAACTACACAAGAATATAAAGAACTAATAGTTACTCCTGTAGTAAAAGGAAATATTGTAGATGGATATGTCTATGAATCCGGAACTGGATATGGATCAACAATTTTAAATTATAAAAATAATCCAACAGTTTCTATACAAAATGGAAAAGATGCAGAACTCACTCCAGTTATTGTTGGAGGAAAAATCACAAATGTTGCTATTAGTTATGAAGGAATCGAATATTACTCAGTTCCAGATTTAGTAGTTTCTGGACCTGGATTGGGAGCAGAATTGAGAGCAATAGTTAATAATGGAAAAATAAGTGAAGTCAAAGTTATTAATACTGGTATCGGATATTCTGCATCAAATACCAGTATTAAAATTATAGCATCCGGAAATAATGCAATTTTAGATCCACAAATAAGAAAGTTAACTATTAATGATAATAATGTAAGATTTACGACCGGTGAAGTTTTGAAGACTGGTAAAGACAAACTTCAATATTCAGTATCTGAATATTTTGAGACATTGAGAAATTCTTTCTTAGAAGATGGATCTTTATCAGGAATTATTGGATGGGCATATGATGGAAATCCAATTTATGGTCCAACCGGACATTCGGATCCTGAAAATAAGTCTCCAGGTTTAAAAACATTACAATCTGGATATACTCTTGATTCTTCAATTGTTGTAGACAGACCTTCTACATTTACTCCTGGATTTTTTGTTGAAGATTATAAATTTGATGATAGTGGTGATTTAGATGAATATAATGGAAGGTATGAAAAGAATGCTGAGTTTCCAAATGGTGTTTATGCATATCATGCAACACTAGATTCATCTAGTAACTCATCATTCCCATATTTTATTGGTAATAAGTACAGGTCAAAGTCAATTTCTGGTTTAGATTTAAATCAATCATTTGATTTTAATAATTCCAATTTGCTCAGAAACACTTTACCATACAAAGTTTCTGAGAAAAGGGCAGATTATGATTTTATTAGTGAAACAGGTGATGTTTTAGACCAAAAGATAAAGGTGGTTTCGGTTACATCTAGTCCTATAGAATCTATAGAAATTAAAAATGCAGGTACTAATTATAAAGTCAATGATAAATTAATTTTTGATGATACAGATACTTCTGGAAGTGGACTAAATGTCGATGTCAATTCTGTAACTGGTAAAAATATTGTAAGTGTAAACACAAATTCTATTTCATATTTGGATTCCATTTTTACATGGAATTCTTCTGAAAAGATAAAAGTTTCAATACTTCCGAAACATGATCTTTTAAATCTAGATTATGTTACAATCTCCGGATTTTCTACCAATCTGTCATCTTTGAATGGTACTCACAAAATTATAGTTCCTTCTTATACAAATGGAAGATGTATTTCTACTATAGCAGCTGCATCTATAGGAGATACAGCAGAAATTTATGTTGCACCAATTCCAGATCAAGTATCAGTTGGTAGCAGTATTGGTATTGGAACAGAAACATTAAAAGTTCTTGGGGTATTCAGAAATGAGAATATTATCAGAATTGAAAGAGGAGTTTCAGGAACATCCCATACAGTCGGCACTGCAGTGTCTTTCCTATCAGATTTCTTCATAGTTTCTCAATCTCTTGACAAGTTTGATTCTCGTATAAATGAGAAAGCATTTTTTAATCCAAGAGAATCTGTGGGAGTTTCTACAATAAATGGAGTTGGATATAGTACATCATTTACGTTCGGAGAAATTTCAACTGTAACTAGAAGTATTCCATCTAAGAGTATTAGTATTGATAATCACCCATTTGTAACAAATCAATCTATTATTTACAGTCCTAATGGTGCAAACAATATTGAAGTTTCTACTGATGGATTATTTTCGTCTAGGTTTGATCTCCCTATAAATCTTTTTGTAGTTAATAAAAATCCAAATCTTATTGGATTGAAGACTGAAATCAATGGCAATGAGTTATTCTTCCATACTAATGGCGACGATAACGATCAATATTCATTTGAATCTAACTATACACAAATATTTGGAGATGTTGAAAAGAATGAAATAAGTGTTTCGGTCTCAACAGCACATGAACTTCAAAATGGAGATATTGTAAAATTAGATGTTCAACCAAATCTTTCAGTAGGTATTGGAACTTCCACAAACGTCCACGTTCTTTATAATTCAAAAATTGAAAATATCGTAGTTAATCCCATTGGATTTAATTCCACAGGTATTAATACAATAACGGGACAATTTACTATAAATGATCATGGATTAAAAACAGGAGACAAAGTTCTTTATGAAAATAATGGATATGGAGAATATTTTGTATATAAAATCAACAAAAATATAATCAATCTTTGTGAAACATATTCAGATTCTCAACAAACTCCTCCAACAATTGTAAGTTTTGCTTCAACTGGTGGAATTTCACAATCATTGTCTTTGATTAATCCAGAATTAAATCCAATTAAGAATAATAATCTGGTATTCAATCTTTCAGATTCTAGTTTAAGTGGATATAATTTTAAAATTTATACAGATTCTCAGTTTAAGAATGAATTTATTTCTACTGGATCTACTAATAACTTCATTGTTTCGGGAGTAGGAACTGTTGGAGTGGATAGTACTTCTTCTGCAACAATAAATTATATTTCCGATCTTCCAGAACAGTTATATTATACATTAGAAAAAGAAGGAGTAGTAGTTAAGTCCGATGTTGAAGTTAAGAATCATTCGAGTATAAAATATCAAAATAGTATTTACAATAATACATATCAGATAACTGGAGTATCCACTACATCTTTTAATGTTAATGTTTCAAGAAAACCCGAAAAATCTTCTTATACTCCAACAGAATGTGATATTTTAGAATATTCTACAACCTCAGCATTTGCATCAGGTCCAGTGAGTTCATTGAAAGTTTTATCTTTTGGATCTGGATATAAAGAACTTCCAGTTTTAAAATCTACCAATTCTGATTTTGGATCTGATTTAATTGTGAATGCCAAATCAAATGCGATTGGATCAGTAAAAGAAACTAAAATTTTAAATAATAGATTTACATATTCTTCAGATAAAACATTAAGACCAAAAGCCAATGTATCTCCATCTATTGTACTGAAAGACTTTAATACAATAGATCAATTAATAATTGTCAATAATGGTGAGGGATATTCATCTGCACCATTATTAACTCTTGTAGATCCAATAACGAGGAACGTAATAAATTCTGGATTACTAAGAACTAAATTAACTGGAACATCCATTACTTCAGTAGAAATTGAATCTGAACCAAAAGGTTTGCCTGATCAAACTATAGAAATTTTTGCGACTAATAACACTAATGGAATTTCAATTATAGATGTAGATTCATCGAACTCTGGCATTTTTACATGTACATTATCAACACCTGGTATTGGAACTGTAGCAAGTTTTTCAGTTCAACCCTTTAGTGTTGGAGATAAAGTCTTTATTGAAGGAATTCAAAAATTTGGTGGCAGTGGTGATGGATTTAATTCTGCGGACTATGGTTATAAATTTTTTGAAGTGATTAATTATGATAATACAACAAGTATTAATGATACCATAACAATCAGTGTATCTGGTTTGACTACAAATACTGGTATTGCTAAAACTATTCAAGATTATTCTGGTGTTGTAATTAATAAGAATGATTATCCAGAGTTTAAAGTAACTCAAAAATTATCTCCGTTTTTTGTTGGAGAAACTTTATCTTCAAATGGAATAGTCAGAGATTTGACAGTTGCAAAGAATATAGGAAATACCTTAAAAGTTTCTGGATTATATGAATTATCTTTAGGAGAAACTATTACAGGAAGTCAATCTAATAGTACTGCAACAATAAAATCATTAAATTTAAATGAAGGAAAATTTGATGTTCAATATTCTAATTTGCAAGAAATTGGATGGGATACTGAAACGGGTAGATTAAGTGAAGATTATCAAATAATATCAGATAATGATTATTATCAAAATTTATCATACTCTGTAAAGAGTTCAATAACTTATAAAGATCAACAGTCTCCAGTAGAAAATTTAGTTCATACTCTCGGATTGAAAAATTTTGCAGATACTGGAATATCTTCCTCTACAAATGCAGGATTGAAAAAAAGTAATCAAGTACTTTCGATCATTTATGATATTATTAATGAAGAAAGAGTAGATACTATTAATAATTTTGACAATTCTGTTGATCAAGATGTTATTGCTTCTACATCAAAATTCCTTAAACTGGAAAATAAAAACCTCACAAATTACACTGATTTAAAAAATCTCAATGTATTGCTAATTGATAATATTAAAAGACAATTCTCAAATTCAGAGGCAGAAAATACAGAATTCTTATCCATAGATGAAGTTGATGATAAAACATATCACAATTATTTGTTTAGAGTTACAAATCAAAATGGCACTGAAATACAATTGACTGATATCACTATTTTGAGTGATACATTTGAAACTGTTATTGTTGAAAATGAATCACTACAAAATTCAAATACTTCATATGGAAGTTTCGATTTGTTTGAAAATAAATTTGATGAAACATTTTTAAGATTTTATCCAAATGATGCATTTAATACGGACTATGATATTAAATTAATTAAACAAACATTTAATACACCTCTATCTGGTGTTGGAACAGAATCAGTTGGATTTGTAAATTTAACTGGATCTGTAAACGTAGAAAATACTACTGTTGGTGTAGGAACAACAACAATAATCTCTTTGAATGCAAACAATTTTGACTCTCTTTATATTAATGCACAAGTAATTAATAGTATCACACAGGATATGGACTATGTGAGATTATATATTGCACATGATGGATCAAATACATATCTATCAGAATATTATATTGATAACAATCTCAATGCTTCAACAGGCAATTCCATAGGAACTTTTGGTGCTGATTTAAGTGGAGGAGTTTTATCAATAACACATGAGAATGATTCACTTGAACAAATCAAAATACGATCCAATATTGTTGGATTTGGTACAACTTCATCTGGAATAGGAACTTATAGATTTAAATCTTCTGATCAAGTAAATGGACAAGAAAGAAGTGCGATTTATGATTCAAATTTACAATCTACAGTATCTCTTGCCTCTACAATAATTCAATCTTTAGATAGAGCATTATTTGACTCTTCCAAATCTATAATTCAAGTGAGTGCAGGTTCTACTAAAGCTCTCCATCAGGTTATGATGGTTTGTGATGGATTAGATGTTTACACTCAACAATTACCATTCCTTTCAGTTTCTGGTATTGGAACATTTGATACTGCTCAAGGTATTGGAACATTTGGAGGAGAAATATCTGGATCTAATATAGTTCTTAAATTCTATCCTGACGATCAAAATCAACAAATTGATATTGAAATTTTTAGTAAGTCTCTATATTCTGGATTAGATTTCGTCAATAATTATAATGATTTAAAATATGGTGCAGTAACTGAAAGTATCAACGAAAAAATATATAATTCAATTAATGGTAGTAGGATTAATAGAACTAACTTTGAATTGTTGAGTGATAATGTTCCCATTTTCTCAAAAGAGTTTAACCCAAATTCCGTAGCAATTGCAGCAACAACAGGTATATTTGCAATTAAGGATCACTTTTTTGTTACTGGAGAAGAACTAATTTACACTCCAAATTCAACAATCGTTGGAGTTGGTACTAGTGCTATGATGACCAGTGCAACTGATATTCTACCCTCTACGGTATATGCTATTAAAATAACAGAAGATACTTTTAAAGTAGCAATAACAACTACAGCAGCTTATAGTGGTATTGGAACAACATTTACTTCTCTTGGTGAGGGAAATGCTCATAGATTTACTATGAAGGAGAGAAATACAAAGTGCATTATTAATGTTGATAAACTTGTTCAATATCCTTTAGCATTTGCAGGAGTATCTCATAGTTTATCTGAAAATTTAGGAATCAATACTACCTTTATCCCTTTAAGTGGAATTTCATCAATCAATCCAAAAGATATATTATTCATTGATGACGAATATATGGAAGTGACCAATATTGGATTTGGAATAACAAGTATTGGACCTATTACAAATACTGGAAATGTAAGACTGGTAGAAGTTAAGAGAGGATTTGTTGGATCTTCTCCAACGACTCATACAAACTCTACTCCAGTAGAAATTTATAAAGGATCATTTAATATTATAGATAATAGCATTCATTTTACAGAACCACCTAGAGGCAATCCTCAAATTGATAAGACTGATTCCAATTTAGATTATGAAACTTCATCATTTAATGGTAGAGTATTTTTGAAATCTAATTATGATAATAATAAAGTTTACGATGACATATCTAATAAATTTACTGGAATAGGTAGGACATTTACTTTAAGTGTTGGTGGTGCTGATACAACAGGAATTGGTACTGAGGGATCTAATGGTCTTATTTTTATTAATAATATTTACCAATCACCAAAAACAGATAATAATCCTACAAGATTCAATTATCAAATTTTAGAAGACTCTAGTGTAGGGATTACGACTGTAGAATTTTCTGGAATTACAAGTTTTAATGATCCACTTCAATATAAGATTTCTGATTATGATATTAATCAAAATGAAGTTCCTAGAGGTGGAATCATTGTTTCCTTTGGTTCTACCCCAGGATTAGGTTTTGCTCCACTTGTAGGTGCTTCTGTAACTGCTGTAGTTAGTGGTACATCTATTACATCTGTCGGTTTGGGAATAACTGATAATGTCGGATCTGGATATAATGGATTAGTTTCTATCGGAGTAACTGTTTTTGAAGAAGGACATAATGGAACTCCGGCAGAAATATCCGCAACAGCAAATGTTGGTGCTGGTGGAACTTTAACCTTTAATATAGTAAATGCTGGAACAGGATATACTAGTCCATCAATATTTGTATCTGATCCATCATACGAAAATCTTTCCGTTACAGGTGTTTATAGAGAAGGTATTGGTTCAACTACAGAAACGGGTGTTGGATTATTAATGGATATTATAGTCGGTGGAGCTTCCTCAGTAACTGGTATAGGTTCTACTTATTTTGAAGTAAAAGAGTTTAAGTTTTCAAGACCTGGATACGCATTCCAGAAAGGTGATGTATTTAAACCCGTTGGTCTAGTCACAGATTCTACACTATCATCTCCGTTACTAGATTTTACAATTAATGTAGTTGACACATATTCCGATAATTTTGCTGCTTGGGAATTTGGAGAACTTGACTATATTGATTCTATTAAAAATCTGCAGGATGGTGCAAGAGTGAGATTTCCACTTAATTATAATGGAGAACTTCTTAGTTTTGAACCGAGAGAAGGAGATCCTATTGAAAAAAATATCAATAATATATTAATTATCTTTATAAATGGTATTCTTCAAAATCCTGTAGAAAATTACATCTTTAAAGGAGGAACTTCTCTTGCTTTCACTAAAGCACCTTTAAAAGAAGATGAGGTTGAAATATATTACTATAAAGGTGTTGATGGAGTCGATGCAGATTCAAATGATAATGTAAGACCATCAATAAAAACTGGTGATATTGTTCAGCAAATAAGTAATAATTTGATACCTAACACAATAACTCAAGACGAAAGAACTGTTTATAATTTATCATTCTCTGATAAATTCGAAACTAATCGTTATTTTGAACAAGGAATTGATGAAAATAACTTCAAACCAATTTCTTGGACAAAGCAAAAATCAGACAAAAAAATTAATGGACAATTTGTAAGTAAATCCAGAGATGTTCTAGAACCTTTAATCTTCCCAACAGCAAAAATTATCAAAGATCTTTCTACAACAAACACCGAAATATTTGTTGATAATGCAGAACTTTTTGAATATGAAGATAATAGAAATATTGAAGAAGCACCTAAGGTTCCATATCCAGATGGTTCTACACCATTCGATGCATTAATTGTAAATGGTATTTCTACAGTTGGATTTGCAACAGATTTAGTTGAAAAAATGATAGGATTTACTAATGTTGAGGGATTCTCGGGTATTGTAACTGGAATTGCAACAACTGCAGGAACGGGAGGAAATCCATTAGCAATTGAATTTACTGTTATTGATAATTCCACACTTACAGGATTTGTTGGTCTATCTACTGGATATCCAATTTACATTTATGATACTCAAGTTGGTACTGGAGTCACATCAATCAATAGTTCTAATTCCGAAACTGTTGGTATTGGAAATAGTTACTTAGATAATGTTTATTATGTCTCTAAATGGTCGTATTCCACTTTAAATGTAAATACATTTGTTGGGATTTTGACTTGTAATATTGATTCAAATTCAAATATTATTGGCATCAATACCACCGGAAATATTTTAAATCCAATTGGAAAATATTCATGGGGAAGATTATCTGGAGGATCTAGATCTTCAAGTCCAATATCTATAGGTGTTACTGGAAATATTATTTCTGGATTATCAACATATCCAACCATTCAGAGAAGAGGTGGAATTAACATAAGAAAAACTGGTGCTCTTCCTAAAATAGAAAGTTAACTTTATCTTATAAATATCTAAAAAACTATTAATATGTCCGCATTCGTAACAGATCAATTTAGAATATTGAATGCTGGGTCTTTTGTAGAGTCGATCAGTAATAATTCTTATTACGCTTTTTTGGGTTTATCAAATCCAACTTCTCCTTCTACTGGATTTGGCAGAACAGATAATTGGGATACAAGCACAACCAATAATCCCGTAGATAATTTCCAATATCTATCTCATTATAGAGATACAAGTTTATTTGGTAAAAGAATTACTACAGAAAATGCTAGAAGAGTTATAAGAAAAATTGAATGGATTGCTAATAATCAATATGAAATGTATAGACATGATTATAGTAATAGTAATCAAGCACCTCTTACTAGGGCTTTAAAATTGTATGATACAAATTATTATGTAATTACGAGTGATTTTAAAGTTTATATTTGCATTGAAAATGGAACTTCTGGCTCAAGTCCAACTATTCCCAGATCAGATTTTGAACCAACACATATTGATGTAGAACCAGTTTCTTATTCTGATGGATATAAATGGAAATATTTGTTCAAAGTTTCTCCATCAGATATTATTAAATTTGATTCTACAGAATTTATTATTGTTCCAAATGACTGGGCAACCACCACAAACTCTGATATTCAAATTATTAGAGATGGGGGAAATTCTGATAATAATGACAATCAAATTAGGACCGTATATATTGAGAATGGTGGATCCAATTATAGTGATCAAACTCATGCCATTTTAGGTGATGGAACTGGTGGTGAAGTAACTTTAACAACAGTTGGTGGAGTCATAACAGATGTTATTATAACTCAGGGTGGAAAGGGTTACACTTATGGAATTATTGATTTAAGCACGAACAGTGGATCGGGAGCAAAATTAATACCGATTATTCCACCATCTAAGGGTCATGGATATGATGTGTATACAGAATTGGGAACTGATAAAGTATTACTTTATGCAAGGTTTGATGATTCTACCAAAGATTTTCCAGTAGACACTAAATTTGCTCAAGTTGGAATTATTAAAAATCCAGAATCATATGTGGGAGTAGGGCAAACCTTCACACAAAACACGTTCTCATCACTTTTTGCCGTTGGTTTGAGTAGTTCCAGAACTGTAACTATTGGTGAAAGGATAGAACAAGATCAAGGTTCAGATATTGTTGCAAAAGGATATGTTGCTTCTTTTGATAGTGAAACTAAAATCCTAAAGTATTATCAAGATAGATCTTTATGTTTTGGTAATAAATTTGATCAAACACAAAGTTTATTGACAACAGGTATTACTACATTTATTGGAGATGATACCAAAAACATTACTTTTGCTGATAGTGGTGGTGCAGCACAAATTAATACTTCTTTGAGTGGTAGTGTCATTACAATTAATTCAAAACAAATTAATTTGGGTGTTCCCTTCACAAAAGGACTTGCAGATCCTGAGATAAATAAAAAGACGGGGGATATAATTTATATTGATAATAGACCCGAAGTTCAAAGAAACTCTAGGCAAAAAGAAGACGTTAAAATCATTCTGGAATTCTAAAAAAAGATGGCACAAAAAACAGACTTAAATATTAGCCCATACTATGACGACTTTGATGAAAGTAAAAACTTTTATAAAGTTCTATTTAAACCAGGATATCCAGTTCAGGCTAGAGAATTAACGACTCTTCAATCTATTTTACAAAATCAAGTAGAATCTTTTGGTAATAATATTTTTAAAGAAGGTTCTGTGGTTCTTCCTGGAGCCATAACTTTTGATAACGAATATTCCGCAGTAAAGTTGAATGCAACTAATCTGGGAGTAGATGTTTCTCTTTATATTAAAAACTTTATTGGAAAGACTATAATCGGACAGTCTTCCGGAGTAAGTGCAACAGTTAAAAATGTAGTTTTATCTGGGGAAAATAGTTTAGTTCAAGATCTAACAATATATGTAAAATATTCACAAGCAGGTAATGATTCAGAAAGTTCTACATTTGAGGATGGGGAATCACTAATTTCAAATGAAAATATATCATATGGAAGCACCACAATTCCTTCTGGAACTTCATTTGCAACATTAATTTCTTTGAATGCGACATCAACAGGTTCTTCTGCATCAATTGATGATGGAGTATATTTTGTAAGAGGATTTTTTGTCGATGTTTCTAAACAAACTCTCATATTAGATTATTATACAAATACTCCATCTTATAGAGTCGGATTAAAAATAAGTGAAATAACAGTTAATGCTAAAGATGATGAATCTTTAAATGATAATGCAAAAGGATTTACAAATTTTGCAGCACCTGGTGCTGATAGGTTTAAAATTGATTTAACTTTAACAAAAAAATCACTAACAGATTTTAATGATACTAATTTTATAGAAATTCTTAGAGTTGATGATGGTAAAATAAAGAAAATAGTTGATAAAACTGTATATAACATTGTTAGAGATTATATTGCAGAAAGAACTTTTGACGAATCTGGACATTATACTGTCGATGAGTTTGAATTAGATGTTCTTGAATCATTAAATGATAGAATTGATAACGATGGTTTGTTTTTGGAAAATGAAACTACAGAACAAGGAAATACTCCATCCGACAATTTAATGTGTGTTCAGGTATCACCTGGAAAAGCATACGTTGCTGGATACGATGTTGAACTAGATTCAACAGCAACAATTGATGTAGAAAAACCAAGAGATACTCAGAATTCTTCAGACGTAACTGTTCCTTTTGAAATGGGACATCTTTTAAGAGTCAATAATGCTTCTGGTGCTCCAAAAGAATCTGATATTGTAACATTAAAAACTCAATTTAAACTTGATAACTCAGGTCAAAAAGTTATTGGACAAGCAAGAGTATACACATTTAATTTAAGAGATGCTGCATATACTAATGAGTCTTCCCAATGGGATTTATATCTTTACGATATTCAAACTTATACAACTTTAACATTTAATAGAAGTGTAACCACTGTAGAAATACCTGCATCATCTTTTATACAAGGTAAGAGTAGTGGAGCAAGTGGTTTTGTAGTTTCATCAGTTAATGGAACATCATTAGACATTTATCAAACTTCTGGAACTTTTGTTAATGATGAGCAATTAATTGTTAATGGAGTTAATGCACCATTAGCATTAAGAAGTTTTGATGTTTATGGCATTAGAGATATTAAGTCTGTAGCACAAAATGCATCTGGATTCCCAACATTTCAAGCAGATACTGTTCTTAGCAGAAGACAAGTTGAAGGAATCAGTCAAGCAAACTTTGCAAATT
>Ga0257114_1001449_pt1 | contig 16884 bp, 26 predicted proteins | sample SI112_10mmetaG_FD_190149 | JGI IMG/M metagenome (GOLD analysis project Ga0257114, IMG submission 190149) | Marine microbial communities from Saanich Inlet, British Columbia, Canada - SI112_10m | ecosystem: Environmental > Aquatic > Marine > Inlet | place: Canada: British Columbia | collected...
CATAATTTGTCTCTGCGCCTCTACGTGAGTTAATCTCACTTATTTGTATGCAATTTTCGTGCAAATGAGGTCTTTATACCTTTATTTATAAAGGATTTTATTCTAGAATCAAAGCCTTAATGCCTACTGAACCATCAATATTAGTTTCCAATTGTGCCTTGGATTTTATGCAACTATATTGTAAGTTATTATTGCCCATTATCTGTCTTTCGGCTAATCTTTTTCCTTTGAGACAAATTGACATACTCTCTTGGATTCTATGTTCCGTTATCTCATTATTGACAATCATAAGTAGTGCTACAACTGTTTCTATAATCATTTTTTATCCTATTGGCTTTTGCCATTCCCATTTTCGTATTTCATATCTCTATCTGCGTCTTTTAGTTTTTCAATACTATCAGCCGCCTTTTGCATTTGAACTTGCAAAAATTCAATGTTAATTTTATTGTTTTTTGAATCATCTAATTCTTTTTCAATTTTCTCCACCGTTTTATACAAATCCTCGATTAACATATATTGTTCCGAGTCGGCAGGCAATGTACCCATTTCACCTCTAGGCCATTTAATTCTAAATTCTGTGTTCTTTCCTAAATCGGTTGACAACATTTCAATTGCCTGATTTAGGTCTTTTTCTAGTAGTGTAAGTTTAGTCTCTGATATGTTTAGTCGTTCTACGATTCCAAAATAACTCCACACTCCTACTGCTACTGCACCGATTATGGCCAGCATATTACGGATTGGCATAGCAACTGCTGTACCGTCATCTAATTCTAAAGGTTTACTCATCTTATTTACTTCCACCAATGTATCCACCAATGACACCAATTAGTCCTGTGACTGACATCTTCATTAATGTTATTACGGATTCATCTACTGGTCTATTTTCTTCTAGTGCTACCACATAGTCACCTATAATAATAACTCCGAGAAGTAATAATACACCACTTGTTATTAATAAAATCACTATATCTTTAAAATTTCTAATCATTATTTTTCTCCTTTGGTTCGTAATACTCTTTATACTTATCTAATAAATCATTTGTAATTTTCAACTGATTTCGAATTCTAGCAAAGTTCTTAGCCAAGAGTTCAAAGTCCTTATCTGTAAGTCCCCATAACACCGGGTCTATGCCTTGTTCCTCTAGCTTTTTAAATACTTCTTCAGCATTATTACTAGTGATAATAATCCATCTTAAATTCTCTAATTCAAGAGGTTTAGGACTGTTCAAATTGAGTTTTTCCCTAGGTACTTCTTGCTTAAATATCTCTAACTGTTTTACTCCAGCACAACTAGTAAGGAATATAGTTAGGGTTAGCAATAGAAGGACACTCTGAATTAATTTCAGACTTCTTTGTAGCATTCTTTTCCTTATCTGTTAAAGGTGACCCACTAGCAATTTCTATACATCTTGTCGCCAGTTTACTCGCACCGTTTGTTATTCGTTCAATAGACTCTGTTCTTTGTATGGCTAATTTACCAACGTCTCTATTCTTTTTATTAAATCTTTTATCTAAATCTTCTAAATCTTTTTTAAGTACATTCACCAACTCATTTATCTTATTGTTAGCGTCTAGTATTTTTTTAAAATCTTTCTTTTGGTTTTCTATGAGTTCTTTCTGCTCTGTGACGGCAGATTCTAACTTGATTTGATTTGCTTTTAATGTAGCATTATCAGACCTCAATTTCATAACATAGGCACCAGCGCCGGCAAGGCCAGCAACCATTACACCTATCATTATCATTCTCATAGAACCAAACATATTATTTCTTTCTTAATTTTTTTATAGCATTTAAGATGTCTTCAAACTTTTCGTTGACATACCAACCTGCTACAAAACCAATTACAAATGCGATTGTTGTAAACATATTAATCTCCTATTTTAGCGTTTCTTTTTCTGTGACCATTCCAAGCAACGAAACCACCCAATCTTAATGAGTAGTATGCTAGATAGTTCATAAGATAGAAACCATTTACGTTAATATTAATATCTCTAAAGATTTCATCTGCTCTCTTTTGTGATATAGTTCCTAGTGTATCTTTTTTATTAGCGTTTAACAATGTCTGATACTTATAACCATAATCGTGTACTAAACCACCTACTAATAAAACACCAACTGGTGAGAAAAAAGTTCTTAAAAATTTAGGTATACTTGCACCATCAAATTTAAAACCTTTTGGTATTACATACTTCTTATCATTTAGATTGTAATAAAAGTCTGCTGTAAGTTCCCAATTTCTCGTTGCTAATAACCACATAGCTATAGCTTTAAAAAAACCTTTACCTTTTGTTTTAATCGGTAGAGGTTTCAGTTGAGGCATTTCATTATATTTAAACGTATAACATTTAGGTTTTTTCTTATCAAACATATTGATTAAAAAACCTATAATTACGAAAGCAATTAGTAATGACCATTGCCAAAATTTCATTGCTAGTGTTATTAAAAGTTCCATATTATTCCTTGTTTTTGATTACACCTTTTTTAACTAGGTGAGTATGTAATGCTGTACCTTTTACATTTTTAGAAGCAGTTATACCTGCCATTCTTTTTGTTCTATACTGAGCACCTTTAGGTGGTGTGTCACCTAAACTTGCAATGGGAGCCAAGTTAGAAGTACCATTACTAAAGCCTGTGATATATTCTTTTAAAGATTTCATACTTTTGCTTTTTCTCTAATAGATTTTTTATCTTCTTCAGCTTCTACTGTTATTTCTTCTTTGACAATACCTGATAGTTCATCTACCTTATCGTCTAATTTATCTAAAGTTTTTAAAACACCTCTGAAAACCACATTATTCATATCATTATTCTCTTTAATTTTTGCACCAAACTTTTTCATAATAGTTCTACGCAATACATCTTCGGCGTCATCTTTCTTTTTCTTACCTGTTGGATTCATATCTACACCACCACCTGCAACAGAGTTTGTTGGAGCCTCCTCATCCATCTTATTGATGATTTCGTCTACCATTTCTTTATAATGTTTTGGCATATTCTTTCTCCGATATTAGTTTATCATCAACTTCAAATACATCAATACCAAAACACGTCATATAAGATTCTTGTTGTCTGATAGTTTCAGGCACCTCACCCTCTTCACTCAATAAAGTTTCATAATGGTTTTGTTCTTTTAAGTATTTAATTATAGTTGATTCAATCAAATCTTTATGCTCAGCATAAGACTTGTCTTCTTTTATTAATAAAGCTAATGCAACTGCAAACGAACCAAGTCTTGAACCTAGTCCTACTTTATTCATTATACGTTTTAAATTAAAAACAAATCTATGTAAAACTGTATAATGTTTTTTATTATTACGAGGAACATCTTTAAATTTTATTAATACCTTACCATCTTTATCAATTATACCTCTCTTAAATGCCTCCATTTTCTCAAAAGGAGTAACCAAGAGTTTAATAACTCTATAAGTGATAATCATATCAATTGCTCTACTCATTATAGTTCCTTTATCATTTTTTTAATGTCTGCGTTTTCCTTTATATCATTTAGTTCGTGTGAATAAAGGTAACCAAGATAACCACAAATTGTTTTCAGTATAGGCCAGTAAACTTTATCTATTTTAAATAATAATAAAGTCATACAGACATCAGCACCAAAAACATTATGTAATAATATAATATGGTTTAGTACCAATCGTATCTTAATTTCACCTGTCGCTTCGTATTTACGAAACAACCTTTTAAGGTACTTGAACCTTTTTATATCATCATCAAACTCTTGTTGTTTTTCAAGAGTAGGGTTGTCATAGTTTTGCATAGCAAATAACAACCAATTTTGTTTGGTTATTGTTTCAAACATTATTACACTAACTTAGCGTAAACCTTAGACATTCCTGTTTTTAATGTTTCGTATTCAACTTGAAGCTTTAAACCACCTTCTTTTTTGTGAGAAATACCATCATCATTAATATCAGAACCGTCTATGTCCTTACCAAATCTTCCTCCACCAAATTTAATTTCAGCAGTAAAATCACCTTTATCGCCAGATACTTCTTGTACTGGACAAAATAAGCCAATTCTCATTAAGTCATTTCTAATTTCTTCTACAGCGTGTTGAGCAGTCATATATTCTTTACTTGCTACACCACCTAGAAATGCATTAACTCTTTTTAAAACCTCGGGGTCTTGTATGTTATGTACACCAATAGAACCATCTTCAAAAGAAGCTGCGTCAGGTGTACCAACGTGGCCGCCATCAAGACTTTCTTTGATGTTTATATGTTGTTTAAAAGTTTTCATTTATTCTTCCTCTTTTTCTTCTTTGTCTTCCGATTTCTTATTAGTCTTTAAACTAGCCATAGGTTTATTAGTACCAAGACCAGGACCAAGGATTTCTTCCTCAAAGTCATCTAAATTTTTATCTTCTATAAAAGATTTAAATTTTTTCATTTGTTTTTTTCTTTACTTTTTTTAATACAACTTCCTTATTGGTAGCCATATTGATTAAGTTAGTTGCAAATTGAACAGCACCATTGATTGCATTTAAATTGCCTTTCATAGCACCTAAATCAACTTCAACCTTTTGAATCTTATTCTTCAACTCATCAAAGTCTTTTGTAAGTCGTTGTCTTTCATCTTGTAGTTCGTGTAATGTTATATTCATAATATTCTCCAATTAATAAATTACGCTGTTGTTCCAGTATTTGCTAAAATATTCCAAGAACCATTTTTGAAAAAACAAATTGCTGTTTTTCCAGCACCAGATAATACTATACTAGTATGACCTCGTAGGTTAGTTGGTGTAATTGTAACATTGTTAGAACCAGTTGATGATGTATTTAAAAAGATTTTAATTTGACCATCTGCACCATTAGCTAATGTAATAGTACCTGATTGTGCTGTTGCGTTGATTTCAGTCACACTTGAAGTCACATCAGCTGCAAGAGCAGAAGAACCGTCTAGTGTTAATTGTTGCGAAGCTTGTTTCAATCCTAACCAAGTTGGTATATTATTGAATACTGAGCTTGCACTTACTTTTTTATTGATTGGTGTTCCAGTTGGGTCATCTACAATGTGAAATAAATCTACTGAAGCTAATGCGTTACCTAAATCGGTAAGCTGTGTAATTTTCTTATCTGCCATTTTTTTCTCCTGTTAACCCCTTTCGGGGAATTCTACTTGTGCCAAAAGACACAATCACTTTGTTTATATATTTATAAAGGGAGGTCAAGTGACCCCCCTTTAATTAGTTGCTATTAAGCAGCGTTAGTTAAAACTGATAAAGTCTCGTATTGTACTCTACCATTTCTACCACCACTACCTGTAATTTTTAAGTTCCAACCTGCGTGACCGGCACCTGCTGGTACTTGGCCATCTGCATAGTTAAATAAACCCAATGTGACACCTGTAATAAAGTTGTCAGCAGTTGCGTCTTCAAATAAGTTAGTTCTATTTGCACTTGTAGGTGCTAATTTAGCAGCGGCACAAGCCCATAACGGTGCTCCTGCAGCTGAATCTGCGCTTGATTGCATAGACATAGTATTCTCTCCCTTTTAAATAGTTAATTGGTACTCAATTCTTAATATGTACCACTATTTATAAGGGATTTAATTTTCTAGGAGTTTTTTGAGAAGTCTGATAGTTCTTGATGTGTCGCCATTGTGTACTACACCTAGTCCACCTTTGGCTCTAAATTCATTAACGTTTTTAGGATAATCGTCAATTAATATAGAATTTTTATTAGCGTATCTTTGCTTTTGTACTCTTTTAACTAGATTGATTTTGTTAGAAGAAATGCCTAACTTTGTGGATGCCCACGCCTTTTTGCCTGGTATACAGTTCTTATCATACGTATCTTCTACGTAAGCAGATAAAATCTCTGTGTCATACTTCTTGATGAAGTTCCAGAGTTCTTGTCCGCCTTTCATCCAAGGTAGTGTTTTCCAAAAATCAGGTTTAGATTTAATCTCTCCCCACTTTTCAGCCTTTGAACCTTTAGACCAGTCTGTAATTGATTTACCAGTCAGAGTTTCAGCACCTTTTACAAAGTCTGCTAATACTCCGTCCATATCACAATATATTTTCATAGTGTTATCCTTTTTTATTATGTCTTATTATAACACAAGGTTATGTCAAAGGCAAGCACTTTTTTTACTTATTATATGTGATTTTTGGCTCAGTATCTACTTTAGTCTTTGGTTGACCACTCATAGTCTGACCTTTTGTATCTGATTCTTTAGTATATTTCTTATCAATCATATTGAAAAAGTCTTTTTTCTCTTTTGGTGACATTGCACCGATACCTTTACCAGTTTTTTCTAGTTCTTTTTTGAACATTGCTTGGTAACCAGAATCTTCCATATGTTTTGATAAGTTCTTTATTGTCTCTTCTATTGAACCTGATTTTGTACTTAAATATGCCATCTTTATTTTCCTATACTAATTGTTTCATCTTTAACTAGTCTGTCTTTCAAAACTCTAGTCATAAGATTTAATGATATTTGTTGTGGTCTTTCCTGCCAACCATACCATTTTGTTTCTTTACCCATACTGTACGGTGGTTTTTGACCCACCGAAAAATATTGTTCACCAGTCACATCATAAATTTTTTGGTCATCTTGTAACCACCAATGTTTCTCACCTCTATAATCTTTTGCACTAAAACCTTTTAAGTTTTTAGTATCTATCAAATGATATAAAGCTTGTGATGAATGATAACAATGTCCATAGTATTTGACTTTGTTCTTGTCATCTGGATACATTACTTTCTTCAAACCTTTTAACAAATTAGGTGTAAGATTTTCTTGTATCAACTTTATAACATTATCTATTTTGTCATATGTAAAAGGTTTAAATGTAATAATTCTACTTTTATATATTACATTACCTTTTGCATAACAATGCCGTACCACTTCTTTCATAATATAAAAAAACCTTAATCTACATTAAATTCGGGGTCTGCCTTTTTAATAGCAGCTTTAACTGCATTAGGATTACCTGTTTCAATTTCAAATGAAGCATTTGGTTCTCTTCGTGTAGGTTTTTCTTTACTTTTAATTCTACCACCCGCTCTTTTAATTGCGTCTTCAACATTTTTCATATCTCTACTTGCTTCATAAGATTGTGATGGTTCATATTCTTTAAAAGCATATAGACTTGCTTCTTCTAAACTCTCACTTTTTACCTGTTTCGCTAAGTCTTTATCTGCACCACCCCAAGTTCCACTTGATTTAGTTATGAACGAATTTACTCTAGCGAAAGCCCATTGTTGCTGTGTAGTACCTGGTCGGTGTCCACCTCTCCAAGCGGCCATACCTCTATCGTAAACTTTTTTAAGAATACCATAAGGCATTCCTGATTTTTCAGATTTGTTTTTTAAACCCTCAATCTTTTCAACTAATTCTTTTGCTGGGTGGTTTGCTTGTTCTTTTCTTACTGTTGATTCAGGTACACAATTTGGCACCATCTTATCACCTTTTTTCTTCATACCTTTTTGAGTATATCCTACCCAACAAGCCTCTGTAATCGGGTCATAATTATCATCATCAGCGCTTTCATCTATTGAATAACTTTCTGCTCTTACTGTTGCACCATAAAAGTTTTTAAGGTCAGTAGCATACTTATTAAGGTCTGCACCGTTACCATCTACCTTTAAAGCCTTTTGATTACCAGTAATAGTAAAACCTTGTTTTGCTAAATCAGTTGAAGCCTTTGACATATCAGCGTGTGAATTAAAAGATACTGTCATCTTTTTAAACTCATTCAAATCTTCGTTAGTTCTTTTAAGAACATTCTGTACATCTGGATGTGAAGATAAACCCTTTGCAATCTTTTCAATTGCTTTAATAGCACCTGTCATATTGCCACCTTTGTATCTCTTATCGTTTGCAATACCATATGCCATTTTGATTTGTTGTGAAGTAAACTTTGAAGTAGATTCATCCATCTTTTTGCCTCTGACTTCAACATTAATTTGTATATATTCTTCTTCACTTTCAACATCAACAAGAATATCTTTCTCATCAATTCCTTTATCTTTTAAATAATCTTTTATTGCTTTAACATCTTTTTCAGCTTCGTAGTCTTGTGATGGTTCATATTCTTTTGTCATATTTACACCACCTTGACCGTCATCTTCAACATCAATCACGCCGTCTGTGACCATATCTTCTAAATCTTTTTGTGCTTGAAATGTATCTAAGGCTGGTTTAGGTTCTGCTTTAGGTTCATCTTTTTTAGGTTCGTCTTTTGGTTTATCTGATTTAGGTTCTTTGATTGGTTTCTCGTTTTTATCAACAGCAGTCAAATTACCACCAATAGACTTGTGAGTTACTTTACCATCTTTACCATATCTACCAAACTTCATATAAGTTAAACCCATACCTTTTGCTTTATCAGAAGCGTCTGATTCATCTAAGTTTAAACTCTCTCTAATTCTATCTTTAAACTTTGCGACTAATTCTTTTTTATTTTGTTTTTCTTTTTCTTCAGCGTCATCTTTAGAAGCTGCGTCTTTAGCCATTTTATCTTTTAAATGTTTGTATGCAATACCAACTTGTAGTAATGGTTCACCTGTTTCAGGATTAACCATTTTTTGAGTTGACTTTTGTACATTTTTAGCTTTATCTGTTTCTGCTTTTTGTTTTAACCGAGCAATCTCATTATCTTTTTGGTCGTTTTGATTTTTTAATTTTACTGCGTCATCAGCAGCTTCAGCCCAATCTTGGAAGTTTTCTTTTACAGTCATAATACTTGCGGCCATATCACCTGTTGCTAATGATACTTCACCATTTGGTCTTTTGTATAAAAAGAACCTTGCCATACCAGGATTGCCGTCAGGAAACATTGTAATTTTATCTGTGTTGTACTTATTACTTCTACTCTTACCTTTTACAATAAACTTTTTAACAGTTGTACCTGACATAACTGAATTGTAAGTGATTGTTAATGAATCACCTTTCTTCATTGTGTCAAACTTTGCACCTGATATTTTGCCTTCGGTAATTTCTAAATTTTCTAATAGTACATCTTCTAATTCTTCTACTTCTTCAAGTGATAGTTTAACACCAGCAGGTCTTGGTATATTCTTTTGTACCATTTTCGACATTGCCATTACAGATAAGAAAGGAATATCTGCCTTGTAAATATCAATTAGACCACTATCTGGAATATTTTTAAACATTGCTGATAGTTTATTAGCATTCTGTACTGAAATCTTTTTGCCTCTTAATACTTCGTATTCTTTTTTAAGTCTCTCTATTTGAGAGGCATTAAAACCTTCTTTTAATTTTTTAGCGTCAATCATATCTTGTGGTGATTCTTTATCTTCTTCACCTAAAATACCTTTGACTACTTTAACATCTAACTTTAATTCTTTTGCAATTTCTGTAGCTGACTTACCAGCTTTTACCATTGCGTCAATGTCTGACATTCTGCCCTCTGTTAGGACATCTTCAACTAATTTAGAAAGATGATTTATACCAGCGTGTTTGATTGCCAGTTGAGTAGGAACATCCATCTTTTTAATCATTGCTTTTACAGCAGGTGTCACGTCACTTGCTCTTTTAGTCTTCCAGAGATTTTTAATATTATTAATTTGTGTTGAAGTCATAGTAGGTTCAAAATAACCCATTTCATTTATTCTGACTTCCTGCATTGCCTCTGACATTGTTTTTCTATATCTACTCATTTAACTATCTACCTTTGCTCCGCTACGCCATTGGTAACAAGACCAATATCTAGCTTTTGTTTTTGGTCCAGGATTTTCACAATTGTGCCTAGCTCTGAAACTCTTTCTTCTATTAGGGTCATCACGTTTAATTTCCATATTAGGGTCACCAAAAGTAACCTTAACTACATTACCCTTTTCGTTATTAACATAAACAGCAAACTTTTTAGGTCCACCAGGAGTTCTAATAGGGTTGTTTAATGTAACCTTTTTGCCTTGATATTCTGATTCAGTAATCTCTTCGTGTTCGTGTTCAAAGATACATTCTTCACAACTTTTATCAATGTTTTCGTACTCTTTTAAGGTTTTCATTATAGTTGTCCTATCATTTTAGAGACGCTTTCTCTAAGCTTCTCTTCCCATTGTTCTTTATAACGTTCCCTATATTTATCAATTGTGGACTCTGCACTTGCCCACTCTTTTACATCTTTTTCAGACGGTTGTTCCGTTTCTTTTTCTAGGAAACCTTTGATTTTTTTCTTAACAATACTCTCACCACTACCTGGTTGAGACGGTTTGTATGTAGGATTTTCATATCCTGCAAAGTCTGGTTCACCAGGAGTTATAGTTGATGTATGTTTAGCATAGTCTTGACCTATATCTGTACTTTCTTTTACTTTAGATAACAAGTCTTGACGTAATTCTCCAAACATCTTTTTGTATTTCTGTGTATGTTTAGATGGTTTTGTTTTAGCTGTCTTATCTCCAGGTGCTGGAGTGTTGTCATTTTTTGTTGTGTCTTTGTTCTTAAAATGGCTAGCTCGTTTGTCTTTAACATCTTTTTTCAATCCACTATAATACTTTTTAGGTTGTGTGCCTTTTTTATCTTTCACGTCTTTATCTTGAGCAAGTTTATCAGTATGTGCCTTTGAGGCCTCTGATACTGCTTCAAATCCATAGTCAACGTCTAGGTTAAATTCCCTCACGTTTACCTCTCTATCTGCCGATATTGGTACACAGTCCCATATCCAAGCTTTGTGTAAATTATTATTGTTATCTTCTATTACAATGTAATTAGTACCTTTTCTTTTTATAATACCTTCTACATCTTCTCTAACATAAGAAGCTTTATCACCAATATTAAATATCATTTCTCTAATATATAAATCTCTAATTTGTTGGTGTTCAAAATCTTTAAATGGTACAACTTCTCTAGTCTCACCTGTGTATTGAGCAGCTAAGTTCATACCTTTTCTAACGTCTTTCATTATACTTTGAGCGTCAACACCACTAGGTAATCCTTTTTTAAAACTTGCAAGGTCACCTTTTGAAGCTGCGTCTCTCATCTTACTTGCTGACATACCTGATACATTGTCGGCATCGGGGTCTCTTTCACCAGCAGATACAACTTTTATATTCTCAAAGTCATACAATCCGTGTCTTGATTTTACACCATTGTACTTCTTTAAAATTGTATCAAATTCTCTTACTCTATCACTACCTGCAACCATAGACACATCTGTATAACCTTTATTGTGTAATAAGGTAGCAATGTCTAAAACCATATTGGTAGTATTAACTTCTATATTTCGTGAATGTCTAGGAAACATCTTCTTCATTATGTCTAGTTTTTTTCTAGGCGTTAATGGATTCTTTTTAGGATCCTGACTTCTACTTAAATAAATTTTGTAATCATTTGTTGATAAACTTGAAACTTTGTTAATAAGTTTTTCGTGACCTATTGTTGGTGGATTAAATCTACCAAAGGCAAAGGCAATAGATTTACCAGTTGCTTCTTTTAGACTATCAATCTCTGCGTCTGTTACCTCACCATCATCTAAAATCTTTTTACATTTCTTGTAGAAGTTTAGATAGTGATATTTTTCTAACATCTTATAGATAACATTTTTTGGTAATCTGTTTTTAATACCATACTTTTGTATTTGGTCTGGTGTCATATCAGTATCAAAGGCAGCTCTTCTATCTGCGTCAAGGCCATCGCCTACTTTAACAATGTCGTTGATACTATCTTCTATTTCTTCTAACTTATCATTAATTTTATCTTGTAAATTTAGAATATCATTTGGTTGTAATTCTTTTAGTTCATCATAATCAATGATGTCTCTTTTTAATTCACCTTTAATTACATCTAACTCTTCTACTTTTTTATTAAAATCTTTGATGTATAAACTAACATCAAATGTAAAGTCATCAGGTCTTTTTATAAACCTGTTAGTTTTAATATCAAATACTGCGTCTGCTTTTTTATTCTGGTCATTATAAGTTTCTTTATCAGTAATAAAATAAAAGTTAATAGGGTGTTCAGAACCAGGTATTAATTTACCTTGAATGTTATCTGGATTACTTACAGACAAATACTTTTTAGATAATCTTGTTCTTTCTTCTTCTTGTTTATCAGCAGGCACATTAAACAAAACATTAATGTCTAGGTCTGCGTCATTTCTATATCTCTTTGTAAGAATAGAACCTATCAATGAAGTTTTTAGTATAGGGTATTCAGATTCAAACTCTTTTAATTGAGTTTCAATTTGTTTTATTACACTAGGTTTGATTACCGGATTAGAAGTATCTGCTTCGTCAAATACTTTAGGTGCATAAGTTCTTCTTGGTATATCAATAATACTTTCTTGAAATGATTTTCTCAATTTAATATTAGGATAAATTTGCTCTGCAAGTTTTTGACCTGCTTTATGGTCAGATTTATAATGCCAACCTGCATAAACTCTACCCTCACCACACTCATCAGCCGCTTCCATAATTCCTTTTTTATGTTCAGGATATTGTTCAGAATAATATTCTGCAATTAGTCTTGATTGTAAACTATGACCAGAAGGATATGCTGGTGACTTCATACTATTACTATTCAAAGGCATATGTTCAAAGTCCATTTTCATAGCTTCAGCTAATTGATATGGTCTAGGTCTTTCAAATTTATTTTTATAATGTCTTACAATACTAGAACCTATTTCTGCAATCTTATCACAGTCTTTTTCATTGAATTCTAATTTGTTTTCTTTTAAATATTCTTTGATTGCAAAACCAACTTCATTATCGTGGTCGTTAACACTCTTCTCTATTTCAGGTGTTCTATTCTTAAACATAGATTGCAATTCTTTTATTTCTTCATAAGTAGTATTACTACCATTTGATGATGGTTTTGTAATAGATAATTTTTTAAAGTCCCCATTAAAATTTTTAACAGGCTTCTCATCTATTTTTGCGTGTTTTAATCCGTCTATGTCTATGAAGTCTTTAAATTTCATCTTCTTCTTAATTTTCTCTCTGTTGCCATCCATCTTTTTGCTGTGTATGACTTAATTTTATTTGTTAACAAACTTCTAACCGACTTACTAACTTTATTCATTACTACTGTTGTAAGTTCTTTATCGTCTCTGCTATTATCTACAATCACCATATTACCCATACCAAATAAATTTTGAAATTTACCAATATTAGATTGTACACCAGTCCAAGATTTTTTTGTAATATATTCTGGTACACTTCTTTCTCTTTTTGCGTTTCTTTCTAATGCAACTTCTAAACTTGTGTTAACGAAAATCATATAACAATCATAACCTAATTGTCTTAACTCTGCAACTTGACTTTTAATTTTATCGTAATCTCTACCAGTACCATCAATGACCATACCTAATCTACCTTTAATAGATAAGTCCATAATATTACCAGTTGTTGCCTTTGCTCTGGCTCTTACTATGTCTCTTGCCTCTGCCTCATCTTCAGGCATTTTAAGAGATAAATTATTCTTTTTCAATGCGGTTTCAAAAGCATTGTCACTATTAATCATTCTCAAACCTGTACCACCGAATGAGCTTTTTGTGACAAATGTTTTACCAGAACCTGGACCACCTGCAAGGAAAAATGCCTTGAAGATATTAGGGTCATATAAACCCTCTTGCAAGTCTTGGTATCTTATGTCGTTAAATGATTTCATTGTTCTATTCTTTTTATAATTTTGTTTGCAATAACTTCAGGTTCAGCACCCTCAGCCTTTATATTTATTAATTGGTCATTGTAGTGTTTGATAACAGGACCAACTTGTTTTTCGTGTTCTTTTAATCTTTGTTTAATTGTTTCTGGTTTATCATCTGCTCTGCCTCTAGCAGTCAACCTTTTAATAACTTCTTCCTCTGATACTTGTAAGTTAATAATAAAGTTGTGTTCTATATTATTTTTATTCATTGATTCAACTTGTTCCATATTTCTAGGAAAACCATCAAATACATATCCGTTTTTTGCGTCTGGTTTTTTAAGTCTGTCCATAACTTCTCTCATAACAATTTCTGTCGGAGCAAACTTACCATTCGCTAATAATTCTTTTACTCTTTTACCATCTGGTGTATCTTTAGTAGCAAGGTCTCTCATCATATCACCAGTATAAATGTGTGGTATATTAAAATGCTTTGTAATGTATTTTGAGTATGTAGATTTACCTGAGCCTGGTCCACCAATCATAATAATTTGCCAAGGACCACCTTTTACTTCTCTTATAAATCTTTCAAAAAATTTCATTTATTACCACCCTTTAGGCATTGTAAAGTTTTGCCTACTAAATTCTAATCTATCTACAAGTTTAACTGCACCTGCAACTCTATCAACAGCAACATACCCCTCTGGTGCTGTCACTTTATATCCATTTGGTGTTCGTAAGAAGTGACCAATGCTTTGTATCTGATTCATTTTTCTCAACAATGTATTCTTCGCATTTGCTAATGTGATATGACTTGCGATTGCAAAATACAATGCTGTTCTATTTCTGTTTAGGAAAATCAGGCCTTCTTTTTTTGCTTTAATATATGGTGCTTTACCCTTTTCAGTTTTTCTAGATTCAATTTCTTTATCCATAAGATTTTCATAATATGTTTCAAATCTTTTTTGCATATCTTTAACACCACCCATATCACCTTGTGTTGTTTTTATGAAATAATTAAAAAAGGTTTTTAGTTTATAACCGATAGATAATGTATCACTCATAGCCGTTTTAGACATTTCATCTAAAATAGGTTTTGCTTTTTGCAATGACCCTTGAGCCATTCTGATTTGTGCGTCAAAGGCATTCAAGTCTCTTTTGTTAAACATAACAGAACCAGATTTATCTGTGTACTGAGCAGACGCCAAAAATATATTTGAACCACCACTACCTTTTACTGTACCAAATCCTGCTGATAAACTTTTCATATCTTTACCGGTGTATGCCGTGTGAAATACAATACCCATTTTAGCACGAGCAATTTTTCTACCAATATCACTATCTTGTGGTACTGCATATGTTATAGTATTAGGTGTGAACGTAATCATTGATTCACCATCAATGTTTTTAGTTTCTTTATCATCTGTAAACAACAAATCACCTTGTAAGATACCTTTAATAGGGAGTGATTTAAGGTATCTTAAAGAATACTCTAACTTTTTGGCTGCACCACCACTACCGTGGTTTCTTTTAATATCTGCTACAGTATAATTTATTTTGGGAGTTGCATTGAATACAGATTTTGTACCAATGAAAAATTTATTATTTTCTGGATTTATACCACAAATAATAGCGGGAGCACCGTCCCATTTCACAGTCATATTTACTGCGCCACCAGTATTACCTGCTAGCATATCTCTGGTTGTCTTTAAGAAATTGATTGCATTTTCACCACCTTTGGCACCGTTATTGATGATGTCATCTTCTAGGTGTTCTAGGTGAGTGTTCTTATCTTGTGTAAAAAAGCCTTTAAAACTAAACATTTATTCTCCAATTTATCCATTTATATAATAATCACTAACCCATTAACAAATCATACTACTATTTATAAGTTAATATAACTTACCAAAAGGACCAAAATCAAAAACTTTGTTTCCTTTTTTCTGTGCTATGAATAATAGGTCGGTAAGATACTCATTTTGGTCAGATTCTTTTAATTTTAGTAGTTTGTCAATAAAATATAACTGCATTAACTTAGCATTTGCTATGTGTGGTTCTCTGCCCTCAAAAACACCATACATATTATTACAAAACTGTTCTTCATTTTTAGCACCAATATCTTTTACTAAAGAATTTTTAGATACTCTATTGAACATATCTTTAAATTCTTTTTCTCTTTTTTTAAATTCTATAATATTTGTAGGGTAATTTCCGTTTGCTTTAGTTTTTGAATTATACAAATCTCTATCATATAATGTTGATAATTTTTCTACTAAATTTAATGGTGCTTTACCTAATCTAGCCGCTGAAGCGCCTATCTCCGTGCCTTCAAATTTTAAATTAGCCAGTCTTGAAGTTGTGTTGCCTTTTAATTGAAACTTTGCAACATCTTTAAATTTATCTTTCAAAAATATGACCGTATCTTGTGTAGAAAATTGGTCTTTTGATTGGGGTTTTAAACCTAGTTTTAAAATTATTTTTGATACTCTAAAATTAAAATTGCCTTCCATATTTTCTAATTTTTGAAAAAAGGATTCAGACACATTTATTTCCTCGTATCTGGCTTGTTGACCAGATATTAATTTTAATGATATACCAACGACTTCTCTTTTTTTAAACATTGACCTCATTATAGCATTCAATTCTTTTATAGTTTGCGTGCCTTTAGGACCTTCTAATTCTTTTTGTATTTTTTGTCTGAATACTCTTGGTTCTTTTATCAACCAAATATCTGCCGGATTCCAGGAATCTTTTCTTGATATACCAAATTTATCTCTGATAAGGTCAATCATAAATTGCATAAAACCACCATCACGATTGAAGACGGTAAATCTTGCGTCAGAAAATTCTGCTAATAATTTTTTTTGTTGTAGGTAAAAAGTATTAATCCACCTGTCTTCAACTGATTTAGTTTTAATAGGCAATTCAAATTCTAATAATTTTTTACCTTGATATTTAAATACTTCTTCAAGTCCATTTTTAGTGTCTTTATCATTAATGATATCTTCCACTTTATTAAATTTAATATTATCTTTGAAGGCTCTCATACAAATAAATGCTGTAGCCTTCTCTTGCATTGTTGTAAATTCAGCTTCTGATATGTTTGTTCCGTTAATCTTTGGCATATCCCCTCCTCTTACTATTTATCTTTTTTTATTAAACTTTAGACATAAGAATGATGGTATGCCACCACTAATTGACCATACTTGGTGCTCGTTTTGAAAATCACACAAGGCCTGAGCGTCTTCTTCAAAAAAACATTCTTTAATAATAGACGTAGTAGGATTTTCTATAACCTGCCACATTACT
>Ga0257114_1001450_pt1 | contig 16882 bp, 8 predicted proteins | sample SI112_10mmetaG_FD_190149 | JGI IMG/M metagenome (GOLD analysis project Ga0257114, IMG submission 190149) | Marine microbial communities from Saanich Inlet, British Columbia, Canada - SI112_10m | ecosystem: Environmental > Aquatic > Marine > Inlet | place: Canada: British Columbia | collected...
GTCGCCCATGTCCGGCTTCAAATAGTAGTACGCGTACTGCTGAGGATCGACGACGGAGGAGACACGGAAACCGCAGCACCCCGGATCGATTTCGCAATATTTGTGCGACCAAGTTTGGTAAAAGGTTTGCAGAGGGTGGCGCAAGTACGCCCCGGCGTTGTCGTCCGCGACGATGGTAGTAGTGTCGTCGTGGACCCCCGAGCCCGAGCTATCGGCCGAGCTAGCGAATCGCCCGCCCGCACACTTGAGCACCTTGACGTCATTGCCGGTGTAAGTCGTGGCAGAAGTGTCGATCGAAACCACCGTCGCAGCGGTATCAGAAGTGATGGCGGTCACGCGAGCGTCGACCGCGTTGGCGTCGCGCACGATGTCTCCGAGCTGAAGCTCGGTCAAAAACTTGCTGCCGACCCCAGCGAGTGTGCCGGCGGAGTGGGTGAGGGTAAAGCCACCCGTTTGCGTGAGCGCCTTTGCGGGCCGATTGGAGTCACCCGTGTTCGCCGGAACGCACTTGCCGTGGTTGTAGCAAATCGGCGGGTTCGCGTTGTCGTCCGTCATGTACCGCTCGCCTTCGGTGGAGATGTAATACCGACAGTTTTCAATGTCGGCGACGTGGAGTCGCCACTCGGAACCGACGTCGGCGGTCTTGTCATCCCACTTGACGTAGACGCCGATACCGGAGCTCACGCCTGAATCTTGCAGTTCAACCCACGCGGTGTGGTAGGCGCCCGCGGCGCCGCCAGAGTTGGCGAAATTTTTCCAGTACGTGGTGTAGCTGTAGGTGCCGGAGGAATCCGTGTTCGTGCCCGACGCGTGTACGAGTCGCACCGTCACGCCTCGAGGCCAGAGCGGAAGGAGCCGCGTCAAACCGCGGACGTGCAGCGTCGTGATCGTCGCCGCGCCGCTCCCACCGCTCGCCTTGACGAACTCGCGGTTCCCGAGCGTGAAGGGACGATCGATGGTGAGTTCGACGTCGGACTGAATCGAGTTGACCATTCTCGTCTGCCCGCACGCGGTGATGGTGTATCCCGTGCGCAACTGCGTCAAGAAACGCGTGTCGCCGTACGTGCCTTGGGAAGAGAGCGAACCGGGCGCGCTCGGTGCGCTACCGTCGATGTCTTCGAAGAGTTCCTTGTTGTCCCAAGAGTTGGAGACGACGCGCTTGCCGTACGAACGAACGGTGCCGTAGCCCTTGGTGAGCATGGGGAACCATTCCCAGTGCGTCGCCTTGAGAAGAGGCTCGGAGAACGAGTTGTGTAACACCATGATGTACTCGGCGAACGTCGTCGTGGTGCCGATTTCTTTCACTCGAACCGTTTCCCAGTCGCCGTTGATTTGAACGCTCATCCAAGGCCCGGATTTGTGATACTTGGCGTCCCACGTGCTCGAGGCGCCCATCTGCGACTCGAAACGCGTACCGCGACCGTGAATGCGATGAGAACTCATCGTCGCACTTCCACTGGCGTCCGACAAGTGACCCGCGTCCTCGTACGGCGTTTCCGACGCGAGTTTGGTATTTTCGGCGATGGGGGCGGTGCCGTGCACCGTGCTCGAGGTGTCTTGACTGTGGTACGTTTCAATCGTCCCCAGACCGACGTTTCGCTTACCGATGCGCGGCGGGCACGAGACGTAGCCCCAAGAGACCAAACCGGTGAGGAATCCGGTGATATCGTAATCGACGGTGAGCGACGTTTCGCTGGCGATGGCTGTGATGACGCGGTAATCGACGACGTCGCTCGCCTTGTATACGACGATCCAGTAGCCAACCTTCAGCTCTTGCAAAAACTCCGTGGTGGTACCATCGATGGTCAACGCTTCTGTCGTCGCACTGTTCGGTCGCGCCGTCGCCGTGGAGCTCGCGGCGAGCGTGCCCGTGCCCGTTCGCGCGGCGACGCCGAACGCCACCTCCGAGCCCGCCGACACCGCCGCCGGCGACGTCGCCAGCGTCATCGACGTATCGCTGTGCACCGCCAACACCTCATGCGCAGCCACGGTCGCGATGTCGTAAAACTTCGCCCCCGATTTCGTCCCGCCGTGAAACTGCTGCGTGAATCGCGTGTTCACCCCCGTCACCACCGCGCCCGAGGCCGAGTACCGCCCCTCCCCTCCCACGAGCGTCGGCACCCCGCTCACGAGCCCGCTCACGTGATCGCCCGCGTTCACGTCTCCGTATCCTCCCTGCGAGTGCGGATCGTGTCCGCACCATCCGCACGACGTGTCCGCGACGCACGCGCCGCAATTCGTGTAGTACTCGCACCCCGCGATCGCGCCCCGCGTCGCCGCCGCGATCGCCGCGATCGCCAGCGCGCCCGCGAGCGCTCGCGACGCGCGAACCATCTTTAATCGACGTCCGCGCGCGCGTTCGATCGCCGCCCGCGCGCGCGCCGACGCCGCGAGCGCGGTCGAGAGATTTGAAATTCAAAACGATGCGATGATCGGAATTCGGCGCCGAAGGATCGCGTGTCTTCGTCGTTTCTTCGCGTCGTTCGCGCGCGCGAGCGGCGTCGGGCGTCGAGTGAGGGCGCGCGCGTCGATCGCGCTCGGTCGCGGGTCGCGAGAGGGCGGCGCGCGCGCGCGTGTGCGGCGAACGCGTCGACGGGCCGCGGGCGCGGTTCGAACGGCGCGAAAACGTGTTGGTGATTTTGGGTGTGATTGTATGGTGCTTGAGTGCGCATTGTGGTGGTGTTTGAAGCTATGAGAGTGGTTGTTGTGTTACAAAGACGCGCGTCCGGAGCCGCGGCGACGCGAATCGCGGACGGCGGGTCGAGACGACGCGCGCGTCACTTTTTCTCCGCGGCGGCGGCCTCGGCGGCGGCCTTGGCGGCGGCCTCGAGATCGGCGCGAACCTTGTTCAGGTCGCGACACTGCGGCCCGGGCGGCGGCTCCAAGAGCGTCGTCTGCCCGGGGAGCGGTTCCGCCTTATCGCGCGTTTGCGACCCGACGCGCGGCGATTTCCCAGCCTTTAACTCTTCGCACACGCGCACGGCGGATTGCGGGGTCAAGTCTTCGTAATAATTGTACGAGTACCCCTCGACGCCCGCTCTGTAATCCGCCACGGCGATCATCGGCGCGTTCACGCAGCACCCCATGCACTCCATCTCCCCGAGCGTGAACATCCCATCCTTGGTCGTCTCAAACTTCTCTACCCCCATGTATTCGCTCAGCGCGCGCTCGATGTCTCGCGCGCCTCGCAGCATGCACGGCGTCGTCCCGCACACCATCACGTGCAGCTTGCCCATCTTTTGTCGATTAAACATGGAATAAAACGTCGCCACCTCGTACACGCGTATCGGCGCCACCTCGCAGATCTCCGCGACGTGATTCATCAGCGACAGCGACAGGTGTCCCGCGTTCTGGCGCTGCGCGAGATCGAGCAGCGGGATCATCGCGCTTCGTTTGTAATTCGTCGGATACCGCGCCAAGATTTCATCCACCCTCGGTTTGATCGCCTCGTCGAACGACCACGGCAGCGAGGCGTTGTCCTCGGGCGTGTCCCTGTGGACGAACTGTTGGACGGAGTACGACTTGCGCGTCCACGCGCTCGACGCGGCGCTCGCGCGCGCGCGCGCGGGCGTCGCGAGCGCGGTAGGGTAAGCGATCGAGGTCGCGGTCGCGGACGGCGCGCGCGGCGCCGCGCGCGCGCGACGGGCGCTCGCGGCGAGCGCGAGGGCGCCGTCGGCGATGCGTTTGCGCGCGGACATCGCGCGAGCGCGAGCGGGGCGGGCGCGACGACGTGTGCGGACGACGCGCGCGCCGGCGGCGAACGAAATCGCGCGCGCGGGTCGTCGTATGGGCAAACAGTCAGGAGTGTGAACATTTGCGTGATAAGTACGACGCGCGACGCGACGTTAAGAATTACAACACGCGACGCGACGGCACGCCCGCGAACGGATCGCGATCGGCGTACGTCGGAAGCTTGATGTCGCGAGACCACGCGAGGGCGCGGCTGAGGGCGACGGCGGCGACGGGAAGGAAGACGCGCACGGCGACGTCGGCGTCGGGGCAAAATTTCGCCAACGCGAGAAACAACGCCGAACCGAAACACACGCACGTGCCGTAGAGCTCTTGCTCGGCGTGCATGATGCGAATGGGTTGCGAACAGCACACGTCGCGCAAAACGCCGCCGAGACAGGAGGTCACGAGCGCGGACACGACGCCGACGAGCGCGCCGAAGCCGAGCGTCAACGCCGCGTTCGCGCCGACGACGACGAAACACCCGAGCGCGATCGCGTCCGTGACGTTCAGCACGAGACGCATCTCTCGCGAATGCTTGATCTCGTCCGGAAGTCGCGGCCAGAGGTAAAACGTCGCGATCGACGCGATCACCGCGAGCGCTACGTACTCGGGCGTCGTCGCCCAAAAAACCGGCGCGTCGCCCAAGAGAATCTGTCGCGTCGTCCCACCGCCGACCGCGGTGACGCACCCGACGAGCGCGCATCCCATGAGATCCATCCCTCGCGATCCCGCGGTGATGGTTCCCGCGTGCGCGTACATCGCCGTGCCGAACATGTTCATAAATTTGAGCGCGCCCGGCACCGTCGTGCTCAGCGTCAGCACCGGCGCGTCCGGCGGCGCGCCGATCGTGTCGCGCATCACCGCGCTCGCCAGGTCCAGGCTCGGCACGACGCCGTACGCGAACGCCATGGCGACGTAGCACGCGCCGCAGTAGCACGCCGCGACGAGCGCGAGACGCTCGAGCGCGAGCGGCTTCGTCTCGTCCGCGGGCGGCGGCCACTCGTTCTGCCGCCGCGCGCCGCCGCGCGCGTCGCCCGCGCCGTCGGCGTCGCGCGAGGACGCGCGCGGCGGACGCGCGCGCGCGCGCGCGGCGGCTCGCGCGTCCTCGCGCGCCGGCGCGGGCGCGCGCGACGACCTCGGCCTCGCGTCGGGCGCGCCGGGTCGGACCGGCGACGCGCGGAGGACGCGCGCGCGCGGTCGAGACGGACGACGGCGCGACGGCGCGAACGCGCGCGACGGCGCCGCGCGCGCGCGCGCGAGCATCGCGACGCGACGAGGTGTGACGCGACGAGGCGAGGGCGAAGCCGAAGCCGAAGCCGAAGCCGAAGCCGAAGCCGAAGCGAGGAGAGAAAGGCGCGAGACGTCGATGTCGATGACAACGCGCGATCACGAGGCGTGATTTATCGATATTTGCGCGCGCGCGATGGACGCGCGCGAGGCGAAGGCGCTCGCGGCGCTCACGCGGAGGGCGCCAACGCGAGGACGCCGCACGCCAAGCGCTGCGCTCGCGTAAACCGAAGCGATCGATCGTCCGTCAGTCGAAAGCCGCGTGCGCGAAAAACGAAACCCTAAATGCGCGTCGAAATCGCGTCGCGTCGAGTCGCGATCGTGGAAATCGCGTCGAAATCGCGTCGTCGACGCACCGCTCCGGCGTTGCCCGTCGTCTTCGACGTCTTGCCCTGGGTGCCGATCTCAGAGCTATCGCCCTTGCCGAGATCGTCCTCGAGCTCGTGAATCACGAACGCGCGTCCGATGATCGAGTTCGCCCCGCTCAGCGGAATCTGCGAGTCCTCGATGACGAAGTCGCACCCGCCCGCGGTGGCCTCGACGTTGCCGAGGTCGCCCGCGTGTCGCGTCGCGTCCGTCGGCGCGCCGTGATCCATCTTGTTCGGGTTAAAGTGCGGTCCCGTGGACATGCACCCGTTCGTCGTATCGCCGAACTCGTGAATGTGCAGGCCGTGCTTGCCCGGCGCGAGTCCGGTGATGGAGCCGACGACCTTCGTCGGTCCGTCGCCGCTCTGGCTCAGCTTGAGCACGCCCGACACCCCCGCGGTGCCCGTGAGCACGCACACCGCCTGCTTTTGCTCCGCCGTCACCGCGACCGCGCGAGGGCGATGCGCGGACGTCTTCGTCGACCTGCGATCGCGCGCGCCGGCGTTCGCGCGCGCGTCAGTCGTCGTGTTCGTCGCGGGTTCGATCGCGCGTCGCGTCGTCGCGCGTCGTCGCGTAGCGCGTCGCTCGAGCGCACCGCGCGCACGCGCACTTGGCGCCGCAGAGGTGGGTCTTGGAGGCGAGCGTCGCCGATCGGGAGAGCGTCTGCATGGCGCGGCGTCGGGCGTCGTGTGTCGGCGATGACGTCGCGAGGCCGCGAACGCGCCCTCGTCGCCATCATTCGGGGGCCTTTATATACGTATATTTCGTAGAAATATACTTTATATTCGGAAACATGTCGTATGGGTATTGTGTCTGTACTTATAATTGGTAGTATCCGAATATTCGGACACATGGCGTATGCGTATTGTGTATATACACATAATTGGTAAAAGTCCGAGCGCGCCGGCATCGGCCGCGCGCCGCACGTCGCGACGCGCGATCGCGCGACGCCCGATCGCCTCCCGCGCGACGCCCACGGACTTCTCGACGCCTCGACCCGATCTTAACCGCCCGCGACCCGCGCGCGCGACGCCCGAGGCGTCATCGTCACGTCGACGCGCATCATGATTCCGTCGACGCCGCGCCTTCGCGCCGCCGCGCCGCGTCGCGTCGTCGACCGCGCGTCGCGATCGCGGACGCAGTCGCGATGCCGACGCGCGCTCGAACGCGCCGACGCGCGGACGAAAGACCTGGAGCGGGCGTTGGAATTCATGGTGGAGATGCGGTGCGGGACGTGCGCGGCCAAGGTGACGACGGCGTGCGAGGCGCTCGCGGGCACGACGCGCGTCGACGCGTCGCTCGGGACGAACACGGTGACGGTGATCACGCGCGATGCGGAGCGAACGGTCAGGGAGGCGATCGAGAGTGCCGGGTATAAGGCGCGATTGATCGGGCAGGGGCGCGCGGAGCGAAGCGCCGAAGACGACGACGATTTCGGCGAGGCGCTGGCGGAGGCGCTGGGCACGGACGTGCGGACGCTGCGACAGAGCCTGGCGGCGGTGGCGGAGTTTAAGGGGAAGGCGTACGGGCACGGTGAGGCGCGAGGGACGGTGCGGCTGGTGCAGGTGAGCGAGGAGACGATATTGGCGGAGGCGGCGCTGGACGGGTTGAGTCCGGGGGCGCACGCGATTCGCGTGCACGAATACGGGGATTTGACGCGCGGGATGGATTCGATCGGGGACGTGTACGGGGGGGGGGGGGGGGGGGGGATGATCGGGATCGTCGTCGCGGACGAGAATGGGTCGGCGACGATGCCGTCGACGATGTTGAGCTCGGAGCTCAAGGCGTGGGACGTCATCGGTCGAAGCGTCGCCGTGTACGCCGCCGCGGACGGCGATACGACCGGCGCGGTGTGCGCCGTGCTCGCTCGAAGCGCGGGCGTGGGGGCGAATCATAAAAAGTTGTGCCAGTGCGATGGGACGATCATCTGGGAGGCGGGCGAAGATTTCTTGCCCCGCGCGGTGGACGAACGCGACGCCGCGGGACCGCTGCTCGGCAAAGGAATCACCACCGCTCGGCGCGGGTGAGAATAGCGCGCGTGTAATGATGATTGCGATGATTGATTGATTGATTGATTAATTGATGCTTAAAAAGGACGTTATCGTTGAGATTGTTATATTCACTTAATCTTGATGAGCGAAGGGAGCTTGACGCCGTCGATGGCGCGTTTCGCCTCGGCCCACGTCTTCGTCGTTCGCGGCGGCGGAGTCGGCGGCGGCGGCGGCGCGAAAGGTCTCGGCCGCGGTATCACCATCGTCGACTTCTTCGGCGGCGCCGCGGGCACGCTCGACGATGGCTGGTTTTCTTCGTGCGTCTTGCTCGACGGCGGCGCCGCGAGCGCCGGCGAATCGTTCGTCTTCAACGCCGGGAATTCCTTCAATCGCGACTCTCGATCGACGGCGCTTTCGGCGTCGCTCGAGAGGTTCGCGGACTCGGACGTTGATTGCGATGCGACTTTCGGCTTGGGTGGAAAATCCGGTCGCGCGGACAGCCCCGTCGGCGGCGGAGGCGGAGGCGGAGGCGGAGGCGGAGGCGGAGGCGGCGCGGTGGCGGCGACGGCGGTCGATCTCGGCGCCGGGATGCGCGCCGGCGGCTTTCCACTCGGCAACGGCGGCGGATTCGGTGGCAGCGGCGGTGGATTCGGCATCGTCGCGACGGTTGGTCTTCGAGGCGCATCCATTTCCTTCGCGAACGTCGGTCGCGGCGGCGTGTTGGGCTTCCTTCGCGATCGCGCCGCCGTCCACTCGCCGCCCGAATCCGAATTCGCCGCGTCTTCGAGCGTCGGTTCGGGGGTCTTCGATCGCGGCGTCGTCGGCGCTTCGGGTTCGTCCTCGGCGTCGTCAGCGACGGTGATTTCATCGCGCTCGACGTCGCGCGCGACTTTCGTCAGCGCTCGCTTCGCCTTGGACGACGAAGATTTCCGTTTCTTCTTCGAAGACGCACCGCCGGCGGATCTCTTAGAGTTGGCGTCGCCGCCGCGGAGAACATCGTCGTCATCTTCGAACGCCTTGAGCGCAGCTTCCAAACGCGCGTCGTCCAGTGCTTTAACGTGCTCTTTGACCGCACCGCTCACGACTTTCACGAACGTCGCGCACTTTGCGAGTTCGATGCCGTACGCCAAGTGCGCGCCCTCAAGATTGAGCGCTCGAACGACGCGGTCGACGACGCCGTCGAGGGCGGTGGATTTGTACCTGTCCATCACGGGTTGGATTCTTCGATGCAAACCTTCGACATCGTAATTTGTCGACGTCGCGCCGGCGTTCGTGAAGGAAGCGCCGCCGCTCGCGGCGGAAGTGATGGCTCGAAACGAGCGCTTTAAATCCCGCATGACGTCTCGCAGGATGACTTTGACGTCGAGCGCACGATCGGCGTACGCCTTGTCGACGACGCGCGACGAATCGCCGTCACACGAGTTCAACGCTCGCGTCGCCAGCACGCATTCTTTGGCGTGGCGCTCGATCTCTTTCGCGCTCGGTGCCGCGACGGCGAAAGAATTCCTCGCGTGATCCAAATGCTTATTCAGCACGATTTCCAGCGCCTTGGAATCCCCGGGCGGCGTCACGTGCTTGTAGCACATTTCGTTCTCGCGAAGATAAAACCGCGTGCGCTTCTCGGCCAGACGGAATTCTTCCACACCCAGCTCGAGCGCCGCGGTGACGTCGCGAAATTCGCACCAGGCGCCGAGCGCGCGCGTCAAGAGCTCGCGTCGCTGAATCGCGAGCAAATCCGCGTTGTCGTCGCGCACGAGCTCGGCGAGCTCAAGCATCGCTCGTTCGGCGTCGCGCTGCTCGGCGAGCCAAGACTTGACGAGGTTATGAACGCTTTCAGAAGTTTCGTCGTCCATGCGCCTGACGACGTCGAGATCGTGCGCTTGTTTAGCTTCATCCAATCCGCCCGAGGCGTCGACGAGCGGCGGCGCGGGCGCGTCGACGCTCGTGTCGAGCTCGCGATCACCGAGCGTCGCCCGCGAATCGCGACGTTTGCTTCGAATCGTCGCGAATCGATGTAAACACTCGAATCCTCGGCGCACCCAACGCTCGACGTCGACGTCGTCGCGTAAACCGATGGAATCCTCGCCGCGACGCGCGTAATCGCGCGCGTCTTCGTCTCCGACCAAATCCTCGTTCGCGCGACGCGGACGCCGCGCGTCGTCGTCGTCGTCGTCGCCACCGCCGACCGCGTCGACGACCGCACCGCCGCTTTCATCGACCGCGAGCGCGCGCAACGTCTCCATCGCCGCCGCGAGCGCGTCCGAAGCGTCCGTCCCGCGTCGCCCCGTCGCCGTCGTCCGCGCGCCTCGACGCCCCCCCGACCCCGACCCCGACCGCCCCATCGTCCCCATCGACGCCTCCGCGCCCACCGCGCGTTCGATCGCGCGTTCGATCGCGCGCACCGACGCCGCCGCGCGTCTCCCGCGCGCGCCCACCCGTCTCGCCACCGCGCGCGCGTCCTCCTCCGCGTCTCCCTCCCCGTCCACCAGCATCGCCGCGAACGCCCCCCGCGCCGCGTCATCGTCCCGCAGCATCGCTCGCAGCGTTCGATCGAGCGCGCGTCGCGCCCTCGATCGCGCGTCGTCGTCGTCGCGCGCCGTCGCGCGCGCCATCGCGGAAGACGAACCGTCCCTTCGATCGCCGTCCCTTCGCGCGCGATCGTTCGACGCGCGTCGTCCGTCCTCGCGCGGTCAACGCGCGCCGCGCGCGCGTCCGTCGTCGTCGTCGCGCGCCGCGTCCGTCGCGCGCCCTCGATCGCGCGTCGCGCGTCGCGATGTCGCGCGTCGTCGTCGCGCGTTGACCCGCGCGTTGACCGTCGCCATCGTCGACGTCGCCCTATATATAATACGACGCGAAACCTCGTATAATCCTCATCACGACACCCGACAGTCACACACACGTATGTCTCTCATCATTACCTTACAACTATATATACATATACCGTATGTCCGATATATATTTATAGGTATCCGTGTCCGTATATTAGTAAAATAACGTCGAGCATTCGACCGACGTTCCTGAGCCAGTCGTTACGCGCGATCGACATTTTCCGCCGCGTCGCGAATCGCCGATGCGCGCCGCGTCCCTCGCGCAGCGCGCCGCGCTCGCGCCTCGCCGCGTCGACGCCGAGCAAAGGTGCGCGCGCGACGCCCGCGCGACCGCGACGCCCGATCGACCGCGAACGCGAACGCGCGAGACGATCGCGTCGCGACGGACGCATCTCGACGAGACGCGCGACGGATCGACGCGAAAAGCGCGCGACGACGCGCGCGAGCCGCGAGAGACGCCGGATTCAAACGCGTCTCGCGCGTCGTCGGCGTCGCGCGACGGATCGACGAGCGCGCGGCGCGAGGGCGGCTCGGGACGCGCGACGCGGGACGGAGGATAAGACGAGACGCGAGAGAGACGACGAGCGGACGCGAGACTGACGGATGCGCGCGATGGGACGAAACGATAGGCGAACGGGAAGTGGGAAACGATGCGCGAAGCGCGCGACGCGATGCGATGTGGCGCAATCGCCGGAACGGTCGACGACGGCGATCGCGAACTCGAAGACGGTGGCGGCGGTGATCCTCGGAGGCGGGGCGGGGACGCGATTGTACCCGCTCACGAAGAGCCGAGCGAAACCGGCGGTGCCGATCGGTGGGGCGTATCGATTGATCGACGTCCCGATGTCGAACTGCCTGAACAGCGGGATCTCGAAGGTTTACATTTTGACGCAATTCAACAGCGCGTCGTTGAACCGACACTTGGCGCGCACGTACAACTTTGGTAACGGGATCATGTACGGTGGGAATGGTTTCGTGGAGGTGCTGGCGGCGACGCAAACGCCGGGTCAAGGCGGGAAGGAGTGGTTCCAAGGCACCGCCGACGCCGTGCGACAGTACTCTTGGTTGTTCAACGACGTCAAGAACAAGGACGTCGAGGATATCGTCATCTTGGCGGGCGATCACTTGTACCGCATGGACTACATGAAGTTCGTCGAGGCGCACAGAGAAAGCAACGCCGACATTACCGTCGGTACGTTGCCGATCGACGAAGAGCGCGCGAGCGATTTTGGTTTGATGAAGATTGACTCGTCGGGACGCATCGTCGAATTCACCGAAAAGCCCAAGGGCGACGCCCTGCAAGCGATGAAGGTGGACACCACCATTCTCGGTTTGACCGCGGCCGAGGCCGAGGCGAAGCCTTTCATCGCTTCCATGGGGATTTACGTCTTCAAGAAGTCGATGTTGGTCAAGTTTTTGGACGACGACTACCCCGAAGACAACGACTTTGGTGGCGAAATCATCCCGAAGGCGAGCGCCGACGGCGCCAGAGTGCAAGCGTACTTGTTCAACGATTACTGGGAGGACATTGGAACCATGAAAAGCTTCTTCGAGGCTAACTTGGCCTTGGCCAAGGACCCGCCGAACTTTGAGTTTTACAACGCCGAAGCGCCGATTTACACTTCGCCGCGCTTCTTGCCGCCGGCCAAGATTGAACGGTGCCACGTCAAGGACTCCATCATCTCTCACGGTGCCGCTCTCGCGGATTGCTCCGTCGAAGAATCCATCGTCGGTTTGCGCTCGCGCGTCGAAGCGGGGACGAAGATCAAGCGCACCATGATCATCGGCGCCGACTTTTACGAGAGCGAGGAGAAGCGTAAAGCCATCTTAGCCGCCGGCGGCGTCCCGGTCGGGATCGGCGAGAACACCATCATCGAGAACGCCATCATCGACAAGAACGCGCGCGTCGGGAAGAACTGCGTCATCACCAACAAGGACAACATCGAAGACTTGGCCGACGAAGAGCGCGGCGTCTTCATCCGCAACGGCATCGTCACCATTCTCAGAAACTGCACCATCCCCGACGGGACGGTCATCTGATCGATCGATCCCTTCCGGACGCCGCGCCGAGCAAATCACGCAAGCGATAATCACAAAAGACCTAGTTCAGCATGTAAATCGACCTATCTCTTGATTGAGCGTCTCGCGCGCCGCTCCGCTCGCCGTCTCGCGCGCGTCCCGCGTCCGCACTTTGCCGCGTCGCTCGCGCTCCGTCGCGCGCGCGCGCGTCGTCGGGTCCGATGCACGCGAATGGCTACGCGCGCAACGCCTCGGTCGAGCTGTACTGCTTCTGCGTCGTCGCTCTGGGTCTGATCCTGTACGGCTACCCGGTGGGTGTTACGAACGTCATGCTCACCTCGCCCGCGCAATTCCAGCGCGACGCCGGATTCGAGGGCGACGTCGAGACGCTGGGAATGCTGGTCAGCGCCAACAGCGCCGGCGCGCTGATCGGGTGCGCGCTGACGCTGGTGCCGACGCGCGGCGTCGCGGCGGCGGACGCGCTGGGACGAGTGGCGCTCGTCAAACTCGGCGCGGGATGTTACGCCGCGGCGTCGCTCGCCATGGCGCTCACGCCGATGAAATTGAACGAAATATTCGGTAGTCGCGCGGTGATACGTTGGTTCGCGGCGTGCCGGTTGTTGTACGGGATCGGGATGACGCTGACGTACGGCGGCGCGGCGGTGTACGTGGCGGAGTTGATGTCGCAGCAAACGCGCGGGTATTACTTGCCGATGATGAGCGTGATGACGATGACGGGGGATTTGCTCGGGAATTTCGTGGGGATGCCGTTGGAGCGCGCGGCGGGAGGATGGCGCGTGCTCGCGGCGTTGCCGGTGCCGGTGGCGTTGGCGTTTTACGCGTACGCGCGCAAGCTGCCGGATTCGCCGCGGTGGGAAGTGTTGAACGCGACGAACGCGGCGCAGCGCGAGGGAGAGGCGAGAAGGAGGGCGGCGGCGGAGAAGAAACGCGGAAAGCGTGGGTTGTTTGGACGCGGCCGCGATTCGAACGCGCCGTCGGATTCGGAGAGCGAGAACGAACCATCGTGGACCGCGCGAGACGTCGACTTGACGGCGGCGCGGCGGTCGCTGGGGATTTTACGAAATGAATCCGCCAAGGCGTCTTTTTCCGTCACCGACGCGTGCGTGCGTCGATCGAGATCCGGCGGCGCGGGAGGTTTGCTCGCGCCGCCCAACCCCGACGCGCAGAGTAAACAAATGAAGAAGGAGATTGAACAGGAGCTCGCGGAAATCATCGACGTCGTAAAAACTGGTTCGAAGAACGGGCGCGATTGCGCTTCGGCGGTGAACACCGACGCGAGTAAGCGCGCGATGACCGTGGCGTTTGGTTTATCCATCATGTCGATGTTGAGCGGCGTTCCGGCGATGAGTTACTTCACCAAACACATCTTCGAGATGACGGGGCACACGCCCACGGCGGCGAGCGGGATGACGACGGCGCTTGCCTTGTGCAAGCTCATCGTCACAATCTTCGTCGCGATGTCCCTTGAAACTTTTGGACGACGACGAATGCTACTCATCGGTATATCCATTCAGGGCGTCGCGATGACGCTCTTGGCGTTTCTCTTCGACGGCGTCACGTGGATCGAGGACCCGCGACACGCCGTGTCGTTTCAGCTCTTGAACGGATCCATCGCACAAGTCGCCGACGTCGCGATTTTCGTCAACGCCGTCGGGTTTCATCTCAGTTTTTGGGCACTCGCGTGGACGGTGGCGAACGAATTGAGCCCGCTGCGCACGCGAGCCACCATCATGGCCATCAACTCGATGTTTTCCTGGACGCTCAGCACGGTGACGGTTCGCTTCCTCCCGGTGATGATGAAATCTCCGGGAATTTCCGCCACCTTTGGCTTTTGCGCCGTCAACCTCTGTGCGACGATCATTTTCGTCTACTTGTACGTCCCAGAAACCAAAGGACGGACGCTCGAAGAGCTGGAAATCGTCATGACCAAGTCTTCGAGCCTTCGCGACGTCGTGCGTCGCTTGAATCGACCCGACGAAGACGACGATTTGAAACCGCTCGCCGGCGCGCTTTGAGCCGCCATAGCACTAGCATAATATTAGATTTGTATTGACCAGCGCGCTTAGCACGACTTCGGCGCCGTGCGTCCCCGCGCGCTTTCGCTCGCCGCCGCGCCGGCGCTCGACCGTCCCGCTCGACCGTCCCTCACATCCAAGCGCGCGGTCGAATGCCCATCGGCGCGCGCGCGTTCGCCGTCTCGGCATCGCGTGCGCCCGTGCGATCGCAACTCCGCGCTCGCGCGCGCCGCGAGCGCGCCGACGGCGTCGCGAGACGACGATTTATCTCGCACAAAGGGGACACCCTCAAGCCTTGTGAATCAGTTCTACCGCGCGCACGCGCGCGCGCGAGCGATCTCGCGCCTCGCGACGGCGTAAACTTGCAGACCATCATTTTGAGCAAGCTCCCGAGCGCTCGCGCGGACGTGGCGACGATGACGTCGGGAGATGCGACGAAGATTTTTTTCACCGCGCTCGCGGCGCTCGCGCTCGTCGCGGCGCGCGCGGCGGCGCGCGCGCTGACGACGCGCGAGGCGAAGAAACGCGTGGTGATCATCGGTGGTGGATTCGCTGGGATGCAAGCGGCGCTGGATCTGCGGAAAACGTGCGAGGTGACGCTGATTGATAAGAAGCGGTATTTCGAATACGTCCCGGGGACGCCGGCGGCGCTCGCGGGCGCGGCGCCGTTGAGTCCGGCGTCGCGCGGAGACTCGGCGAAGAAACGCGAAAAGACGCTGACGGTGCCGTATAGCAAGGCGCTCGGAAAGAGCGTGGCGTTCGAATGCGCGGCGGGACGAGACGTGCGGGTGATGAGCGCGTACGTGGACGTCGGCGGCGACCGCTTTGAATACGACGAATTGATACTCGCCACGGGGAGTCATTATCCGGGCGTGTTGAAAGCGGAGTGCGACGGTGAGGCGGGAGAAGACAGAGATGCGAGAATGCGAGAGATCGCCGAGGCGCGAGAGGACGTGACGAAGGGGAAATCGGTCGTCGTCATCGGAGGCGGCGTCGTCGGCGTCGAGCTCGCGGGCGAACTCGCGGCGAGAAACGCCAAGATGAAATCGGGTGCGCGCGTGATTCTCGTGCACAGCGGCCCAAGGTTGCTCGATACGTTGCCCAAGTTTGTCAGTGAGTATGTGTCGAAAACGCTCGTGAGATTTGGGGTGGAGGTGTACGTCGGGCAAACGTACGACCGCGTCGGCGACTCGTTCGTCGGGCGAATGAACGAAAACGTCATCGAGGGCGATAGGGTCATGATGTGCGTCGGCGCCAAGCCCGCGACTGAGTTCTTGGATCGGGAGAGCGTGAACTTCAGCGAAGATGACGATGACTCGCCGCTAAATTTTCCGCTCGACATGATTGGGCGCGTTCGAGTGGACGAGGCGACGCGTCAAGTCATCGGCTACGACAACGTCTACGCCGTCGGCGACTGCGCGTGTAAATTACCGGACCAGATGCTCGCTTCGTACGCGCACTGGGAGGCCGAATACGTGTCAAAGCGAATCATGTGCGACGGCGACGCTCGCGCGCTCGGGAAACTCGGCAGATATCGTCTTCCGCCGCGGTTGATGGCGATTTCTCTGGGCCCGTTCGCGGGCGTCGTCGTCTGGGGCGACAGAATTTTATGCCGCGGATGGTGCGCCGCCGTGTTCAAGGCGTTGATCCAGTTTTGGTTCATTCGCTTCCTTCCCGCGCCGTATTCCATCATGAAGAGATTCCCTCGCATGCGCGTGAAACCGCCCGCGAGTGTGATTTTGCGCAAACCGCTCGCGAATTAAAGGGAGACCAAGAGACACGGGGACACCAAAAAAAAACGCACGTTGGTTCTCGACGACCGCCGCACACGCGGTCACCGCGCCGTGTCGGCGCGTGAAAAACGCGCTCGCGGCGCGCGCGCGCGCGCGCGGCGCGCTCATGGTCAAGTTGTGCGTCGACAGCCCCGCGCTCGACGTGGACGCGGCGACGCTCTGGCGAGCGCGCACGACGTCGCTCTTCATGACGTGCGAACGCGCGGTATTTGGTGATTTAGAGAGCTCCGTCGTGTTATACGAACGGTGTAGACACGATGAAAACCGCGCGCGGTGCGTGATACGAACGAAACTCGACGCGAAGCTGCCGTACATGGCGAGACGGGCGCTCGGGGTGAAGTCGTCGCGAGACGCCGTGGTGATGTACGACGACGTCACCCTCGAAGAGACGCAGAGCACGGCGCCGTATCTGTTCGAAGCGTCGTCGCGGACGTACGGGACGTTTTTAAATCCCGAAAATAGCGTGTTGAAAGGGACGGTGCTGTGTAAATCAGTCGACGACGGTTCTATGTTGAGCGTGCGGTTGGAGTGCGCGGTGAAAATGACGGGCATCGGGAGCGCGATCGAGCGAACGATCGTCAGCGGCATGAAGACGAAGTTTGCGCTGTATCCGAAAGTCATCGAGCTTTACAAGGCTAAACTGCGAGAGAATGAGGCCAAACGGCGAGAGAGAGACGAAGAGAGAGCGGCGAAGGCGAGCATCGACGCGTGCGCCGACGCGTGCGAATTTCACTCCGCGCGCGATTCGGATAGCGAACGGGACGACGTCGCGCCATCACTCGCTGACGATAGAGTCGCCGACGCGAAAAAAGGCGACGCGACGAGTCCAA
>Ga0257114_1001454_pt1 | contig 16852 bp, 17 predicted proteins | sample SI112_10mmetaG_FD_190149 | JGI IMG/M metagenome (GOLD analysis project Ga0257114, IMG submission 190149) | Marine microbial communities from Saanich Inlet, British Columbia, Canada - SI112_10m | ecosystem: Environmental > Aquatic > Marine > Inlet | place: Canada: British Columbia | collected...
TTGGGAATATTTACTTTCGAACAAATATCGAAAATGGATTCGGAAATTGAAGAACAAGTAAATATTGCAATTGAGTTCTTTCCTGGACGAGTTAAGAGAGATGAATGGGCAAGGCAAGCGTATGAATTTAATAATTAATTAAAAAAATACTTTTCAGACATTAGATAGTAATTAAATAGAGATTGATTTGGGACATAACAGGAGTGAATAGGATGGCAGAAGGTACTGATGATTTATTTACTCCAATAACCGAAATGTTGCAGCAGATAGTTGATCTAGGAGTTATTTACCAAATTGGATTTTGTTTGGGGATAATAGTATTATCATTATTAATTGTTAAATTAGTTTTTACAAGAATAGCATGGAAAATCGTGAAGAAAACCAAAAATGATTGGGATAACGTTGCCCTAATTCCAATAATAAATAGAGTATATATATTTGTTTTGACTATAGGGATAGAAATTTCAATCGATTGGATTGATGGTGAAGGGCAGGGATTGATTTATTCTAACATTGGACCATATTTTTCAGCTACATATATACTTCTAACTACCTCACTAATTAGCGTAGGCATAAAATATATCATTCCAGCAATATTTGATAAATATACCGTAAATAAATCTGTAACCGTAACTGGGGGAAATCCAATAATGGTTTTTATTACAAGAGGAATAGTATGGTTCATTGGATTGAACTTAGCACTTGACATAGTAGGAATAGAATTATTCGGCATATTAGCATCATTAGCAGTATTCTCATTAATTATAGGTTTGGCAGTACAGCAGACTTTAGGAAATATAGTTAACTCATTCATGCTTGCAATAGACCAACCATTTGAAGTAGGGGATAGAATAGAAGTAGATGGGATTCAAGGAAATGTGGTGTCTGTGGGGATACTATCAACTAAGATATTGACGTTCACGGAACAATTGGTCATAATTCCTAATAATAGATTAATAGATTCTACAATTACTAATTTTGCCAGAGGCGGTGGCGATGGAGTTGCAACCAGAGTTTCTTTACATATGGACATCGGAGTAGACTATGATGAAAATTCTGCCCACGTAAAACAAGTAATAACAGAAGTTGCAAGAAAGTGTAAATTTGTTAATGAAGATCCGGCGCCTAGAGTATTACTTAGAGAACTGGGTGACTTTGCAAAAATCTTTAGACTATATACTTGGATTGAAGATTATGATGATGAGTTCTTTGCAAAGGATTGGTTATTAAGGGAAATAGATATTAGATTTGGAATTGAAGGGATAAGTATACCTTACCCAGTTGCAGTTGAATTAGACAGTAAACCATCTCCATTTGGTGATGATGAACAGGCATTAGAAAGAAGGATGAGAAGAAAAAGTAGTAGGCAGCAAGTGGCAACAATGACTATGGCAAGAGATGAGTCGGCCCTAATGGCTGAAAGAGAAGAAATGAAAAGGGAATTGGAATACTTGCAAAGTCAAATTATTCAAGGAGATCTGAAACGTACTGAAAGAGAAAATATTGAAAATGATATTCGAAGTTTAGAAGTCATATTGGCCCAATTCTCTGATTAATATCAACAATTAATTTAACCCTCCTAATTATCCGAATAACATGGGAATAGACACTGCAACCTCTGCAAAAGAGGCAGGTTTGATAATTTCAGATAGAACTCAACCAGGAATAACAAGACAGGTAATAGAAATTCCCCCAAAGGAAGAAGGAGGTAAGGTAAAATTAGAGTGGAAATATAAATTTCCTGATGGTAAATTATTGGAGGATAAAAGTAGAATTACTATGTTAAATTCACTTGCAGTACCTCCAGCATGGACAGATGTTTGGTTTGATAAAAAAGGAAATGGCCACATACAAGCAACCGGTTACGACGGTAAAGGTAGATTGCAGTATAGGTATCATCCAGAATGGATCAAAAAAAGGGCGGATGATAAGTTTGCAAACGTAGATGAATTTGCAGAGAAATTATCAAAATTAAGAAAAAAGGTATCTAAAGATATTAAGATGAAAGGAATGCCACGAGATAAAACCGTCGCATTGATAATAAAATTGATGGATAGATACCATGTTAGAGTGGGTTCGGATGAATATGCAAAAGAAAATGAATCATATGGCCTAACAACTTTACAAAATGGCCATTTTAAATATATTAAGGGTAGTAATGACGCATTTTTCAAATTTACAGGTAAATCAGGCAAGGAATGGAAAATTTTAGTAAAAGATAATGAACTCGTAGAATTAATAAAAGAGTCCAGAAATGTTGGAGTAAATAAAAATAAGGAAGAATTATTTAGATATGAAGATGAAGATGGGAATGATTTTGACATAAAGGCTGAACATATCAATAAATATATACAAGATGCAACAGATTCAGATTATACTGCAAAGCAATTTAGAACATGGGCTGCTTCATGGAAAATGGCTGCAAGATTGGCACTAATTTCAGAAGCCAGCGAAGAAGAAATATTAGAAATTCCTAAATTATATGAAAGAGCGAAAAAAGAAAATTTATTAGAATTGGAGCCAACAATCTTATGGAAGGAGGATTCAATGGGGAAACCTGTAAGGCTGAAGAAACCTGAAGGATTGGTCAAATTAGCTATTAAGGGCGTATTGCCTGGTAAAAAAGATTCTGAAAGAATGGCTACTATGATTGCTATCATTGATACCGTTGCAGCTGATTTAGGAAATACTAGAGCAGTATGTAGATCTTCATATATTAGGCCCATGTTTTTGGAAGATTGGGAAAAAGGATTATTCATGGAAAGGTGGAAAAAATCTTCTAAAAAGGATAATGCATCAGAATTATCTCGTGAAGAATCAACTGCGTTTCATTACATGAGAACTCACGAATGAGGAATTAAATTGGAATATGATATAAATAAACCAATAAAAGAGCTAGACTTGGTTGGTTTCTATTGCCCGATACCAGTTCATGAATTAAGGAAATTATTGTTAAGTTCAGATGAAGGAGATATCATTGACCTCATATGTGATGATCCTGAGACATTGCACGATATTCCAGCATTGTGCAATAGGATGGACATTACTTTACAAAAAGTAAGTGAAGATGCTGGAGAATATACATTTAGGATATTAAATTATAAAGAGAATTAATTGTCAATAGATAACAATTTTATTTATAATGAATAGTGATTAGGCTAACATATGGAGAAAGAGGCCATAGTATCTGAAATGGATGTTCCTGCAGATGCGAAATTGCCAACCTTAAATGGACATTTTAGAATTAGAGTATTTCATGAAGATAGTACTGGATTTGATCATGTAGCGCTTACTCTTGGAAATATGTCAGGACCTGATCCAGTATTAGTTAGAGTTCACTCTGAATGCCTAACTGGAGATGCATTTAATAGTTTAAGATGTGATTGTGGCCCTCAATTGAATGCCGCAATGGACCAAATACAAAAAAATGGATGGGGATGTTTGGTTTATTTACGTCAAGAAGGAAGAGGGATTGGCCTCCATGCAAAGATTCAGGCATATAACCTTCAAGATAAGGGAGTAGATACACATGACGCTAATCTAATGCTTGGACATCCTGTTGACGCTAGAAATTATAATATAGCATCCATTATTTTATCATCAATAGGAATTCAAAAGGTATGTCTATTAACAAATAATCCCGAGAAAATTAGTCAATTAGAACATTATGGCATTGAAGTTGCAGAAAGTAAACCATTGGTAGTAGGAATAGGTGAAAGTAATAGAGACTATATGGCTACTAAAGTAGGTAGAATGGGACATTCAATAGATGATGATTTATTGAATTAAGAATATGGGGCCGTGACCGGGAATTGAACCCGGGCCGGCGGGACCACAACCCACCGTGCTAACCTCTACACTATCACAGCCGTAAGTATACCGTGCGTGATGTCTACTGTATATCAACCGTATGTACTACCGCCATATCTAGTCAATTAACCAACGTATTGAAGCGGGAAAGCCAGCCGTAAAGTAATATGACAGTAATAGGCGGAAGGTACATAATTCCGATAATAATAATTGGTTTACTTTTACCAACACAAATATCAATGGCTGATGAGGTCATATCTGCAGAACCCAAAGAACTACTCATTGCAGGAGATTTTACAAACCCATCAGATTGGGAAATAACTAGTCAGTCGGGATTTTCAGAAAGTCTAGCTGAGTATAGTGTTGGAATGGTTGCAGATAATGAGTTGTCAATTACACATAACAGGCCCGATAATTTTGGATATCATACCTCTTGGGCAAGAACTAGTACCACAAACTCGAATAATACATTAGGCGTACCCGATGGATCTTACACGTGGTCTACAGGACCGGAGATATCAATGGATGGATATGATTTTAATAGTTTTAATAATTTTATAATTAAAAATGTATCATTAATTCTACATATTAGCATACCTAGTGAATTAAATCAAGATGAAGTAAATGTCTTACTAAAAAATCATGGATCTGATAAATTAATTGAAACTTATACTAATGTAGATACATCAGGAGGATTGAATCGGATTAATAATCCAATAATAATTAATATTGATGCAGAAGTAGAATGGACTTGGGATAAATTAGAAATTACTGAATTTACAATAGATTATGTTTCAGATAACATAGGCCTTGATGATTCTGAGATAAGAGTTGATGCAGTTGGCATAAGAATCAAATATCATCAACCATGGTATTCACTTGAGACTGTTAAAGCTGAAACTGTAATAATTGATAATCAGCTACCAGTACTAGATTTTGGACCGTATGATGGTAATATTACTGGATTATCACAATCCACATGTGGATTGAAAAATACGGAGTCATCAAGTGAAGGAATATGGTCAATAGAGGGAATTTTCCCCCCTCCAAGTCAGAGTATCGGACGGATATATTCATATGGAGAAGGTAATTTTACTATCACTTACGAACTTGATGAAGGAAATTTTCAAGAAATATCATCTGGAGAATTATTTCCAAATGAAATAAGTTATTTGAACCTAAGAATAATAGTAAATGATGGATGTATTGAGAAAATTAGGTTAGATATAAATGACCCAAAGTTAATTGTAGAGGGGTACATCTCAGGCAACATACTTGGATTATCTAATTCATCTAGTATATTATTTGCTATAGGAGAGGATTTAGTACATTCTATACCAATAAGTTTAGGAAATTTTTCATTTTATACCAGTATTGGACAATCATTACCCGAAAATGGAGCCTTTAGCGTAGGAGTAGCGACTAGATTGCAATGGTCATCGAATGGAACTCAGGAAACTACAATTATTCATATAACTTCAATGTCCATAGATGGAGGTTATGAAATTGATTGGGATTATGATCCTGAATGCATTCAACTTGATGATTTAGAAATAGATGAAGATGAGGGCGGATTAATAATTCCAGTTACATCTAGATGTGAAGATGATATAACTTCAATTAACGAATTATTTTTATCAGGAGTTAGTATGGATAGTGATCTAGTATCAGTATCTTCTTCTGGAGGAGATTTAAGAGTACAACCAAATGAAGATGCCTTCGGAAATTCTCTAATATTTGTAACAGTAATAGATGAAAGAGGTAATTATTGGAATGATAGTTTTAATATAAAGATTAATTCAGTCCCAGATCCACCAATAATTAATGATTTACCATTAACAACTTATGTAAATTTAGGAGATACTAAAATTATAAATATTGAAATAATTGATGTAGATACTGATGATTTAACTATATCAACGAGTAGAAGTTGGGCCACCATAGACCTAAATAGAAACTTAGTATTATCTCCTGTTCAAAGTGGAGTCCATATAATTGAGATCATTATAAGCGATGGACTATTTGAAATTACACAAAATATTGAGGTCATTGTAGAGGCAAAACCAGATTTATTAATTGAATATATTGAAGTAACAGAAAGTGGAGTTGTTTCTAATGTATTTGAAATTGGAGACATAGTAGAAATCATATCATATGTCCGCAATACTGGAATGGGAGATTCAGGTGATATCACTATTCAGTGCACAGTAGGAGATATATTGATTGGATATTCAACCATTAACAATATCGCACCAGGAGGATTGGGACTTGCTGTATGTGATTTTCAAATTGAATCGGGTTACGAATATATTATGATAAAAATTGAAGTTGATAGTATTTTAGAGATTCAGGAATTAAATGAAGATAATAATATCAATACAATTGAAGTAGAAATAATAAAACAAAATATAGAAAATAATAATTCTAATAACAGAAGTCAAATTATATTTATTTTAGCATCAATAGGGTTGATAATAATATCAATTGTTGCACTTCAATTAGGGCCATCCAAAATTAAGCGAGAATATGACAGATTTAAATGAATCAAAATAGATGAATAGAACTACGGTTTGGCTGATAATCAATATTAACTAAGGAATAGTTATATCAAGAATGTTTTCGAAAGGCATTTACAACCATCCACAGTCCTCCGACTTTGGATAATGTAATTTGAGGAAAAAATATGATGAAACTTATAATCCGTCTGGAAACAGAAGAATGGGTATATGAAGAACATGAACTGACTTGATTATTAACTTAATAGTACTATTTTGTTGCCCACGTTTGCGGATATGTCCCTGGAACCATCAAAACCGATTGGGCAGTAGCTACCTGACCTGATGGCATATCAACTAAGTCTTCAGAGTTGACATTTAAGGTAGCAATTGCAACTGCTTCCTCTTTAAGACTTAAAATAATTACGGAGTCACCTTTTTTAATTCCCTTTGCTACCCTGACTATGCCTGGTTTTGCTAATGGTGCACCATGAGAAACTGCTGAAACGGCACCATCTTTAACATAAATTTTTGGTAATTTATTTAAAATTATTTCAATTGGTGACAAAAGGCGTTTAAGTCCGCGATCATCTCCTTGATTCTGCCACAAGAAAACTGCATCGGTAAGTTGATGCATAGTACATGCCATACTTTCATCAAAATTACCTGTCATATCCCTATGTAATTCTATTAAATCGCAATTATTTCCAAGAAGTAAGCCAATATCTTTAGTTAATGTACGTACATATGTTCCTGCATTACATGATAAATTGATAATTGCGACCTTTCCTGAATCATCTAAGTCGAGCAAATTCATAGAATAAATCGACCGGGATCTTACTTGAACTTTAACTGCTGATTCCTTTGGGGGTACATTGTATATCTCACCATTTAAAGAATTTAGAAGTTCCGATAAATCATTCTTGGCTATAGGATTATCAAATCTTATAACAGCAACATAACTTTTATTTGAATTGAGTACTATATTGGTTATCTTAGTTGCTTTACCACACAATAAGGTAAGAAGACCTGTTGCGAATGGATCTAATGTTCCACCGTGGCCCAGCCTATTTAGGCCCAGTAAATTCCTAGCCCATGCTGTCAATTGATGGCTAGTTGGGCCTGAGGATTTATTGATGAGAATTATTCCAGAATCAAGTAATTCCGTTATACTCCTCTCATTAGGCCTACAACCATATTTTTCATTAGTTTCGGAATTTTTATCTAATATCCAATAATCTTGAATTGCCATCTAATCATGCCTCCAAATATTGATCTACTAACTGGAATACTTCTTCTTCGTCTTTATCATCTGCCTCTAGTATTAAATCGTATGGAGACATATCATCTAAATCAATGCCGTATAAATCCATATACCTATCCATATCATCTCTTTGCCGTTTTCTAGATTTTATTAAAGAAGAAGGGAAATCTCCTCCTTCTCTATTTTGAATTCTCTTTGCCCTGACTTCATCGGAAACGGATATCCAAATTTTTTTACAATCTATATTTAGGTCTTGAGCCCACCAACCGCTTAGTCTACTTTCTATAATTTCTGGCGGTTTAGCTGAAGTCATTATTTCTCGTAAATCTGAATCCAGCGCCTTATCAACATCAAGATCAAGTTTGCATAATGCACTGTACTCCTCAATTGAAATTCCTTTCTTTTTAGCTGCGGAACGAAATACATCGCCACCATTAACATAACTCCAATTCCTAGATTTTGATAATTTCGAAACCAATGTAGAAGTCCCACTTCCAGGAGGTCCACTGATAGTTACTTTGAGCAATGGGATTACCTCCATTCAAAACGACATGTTTCACATCTCAATTTACCACTGGGAATTCTGTAAATCATATCAGAATGGCAAGATTTGCAAGTAGTTCCAGACATAGGTGGTGAAGAATATAGATTACCTGATTTACGTGTTACAATATTTTCGGCATTCCCAGTTTTTCTTGGGCCTGCACGTTTTCTCTGATTACGCCTTGATGAGTTATTATTGGAACCAGTGTTGCGATTTTCCTCCAATAAATAGAGTAATGGCTCCGGTATAGTTTCTCCAGATACAACTAAAGGGTGTGTTTTATACCTAAATAGTTTGATATGCCTATCAACAATTCTTCCCAATGGTGCACTCATAGAAATATAGGTTGCTATCCATGCAGGGAATATCCAAAAAATTTTATTATCGAAACTCCAAGATTCTGACCAAGGTGTACTTACATATCCTACTCTAAAATTTTCTACAGAAATAGCCATCCAGCTGAATATACCTATTATGAAAATCATAGTGAACATCATCGGCTTCATCATTGCAGCTTGCATTGCCATTTGCTCGGGTAACATTTCAGCCTGTAGTTTTGTCATTTTTTCTGCTGTTGCAGTATCTCTTGCAATTCTTGCTTCCCTACTTTTTTGTCCTATTTGTCTCGACCTGTGAGAGTAGTGCGCTTGCCTCAAAGGATCCATAAAAAAGGAACGTATTATCGTATTTACTACCATTATGAAAGAACCTAATATGAAAACTGTAGGTACAAAATATTGTTCATGAAAAGGCAATACAGGTTCAATGAAAGTACCAGAACCGGTTGCCAGAGCTTCTCTAAATCCTGGGAAAAACATTAGTAAAACCATCATCCCTATTAGGAATAACATAGGAAACAGCATCGCCGACATTGCCTCAGCCTGTGCATCTCCATTCGGCTCTGGGCTCACCATGTTCTAATGGCTGAATCTATCGAGGATGAATACTTCGGTTGAATTGTTAGAAATATGGCTTTATTTAGAGTTGAAAGAAAATCCGCATAATATACATATAGATGCGCCAATTACATTTTCCGATCCGCAAGTTGGGCAATAATTTTTATTATTATCAACTATATTTTCATTACCTATTTCTGAATTATCTTCCTCTTGTCTTATTGGTAAATTTGGTTCAATAATTTCTAATTCAACAATTTTTTCGTTAGTTACTGTTTCAATTTCTTGGTTTTCAAAGTCTTCTGATTCAGGGAACAATGAGACATCATTATCAGCCGATGATAATTCATCAGATAGAGATTCTGCAACCCATTCAGGTAAATTAGGATCTTCATCAACTTCATCTCCAAATGTTGCACCATGAAAATCTTGTGCATCTGAAACTTTGTATTCTGATTCAGGATCTCCTTGTATAACATAAACAACTTCAACTCTTTCACCTTTTTCTATACGTCCAATTGCCCAAGTAACATGCGTTCCTTCTCTTGCTGATTCTTTAGTGGTTGATCCATCCCTTTTCCCCATAACTGATGATTTAATACTATATTCCTCAATAGCAAATGTACCTGGCACAACATCATGTAATGCCAAATCTTCTAATGCGCTATCTGAATTATTATCAAACATAAGTAATATCTCATATTTTCCAGCACCCCCACCTGGAAATACTTCCTTACCAGTACTAATGTTTCTTCTACGATGAACAACTTTAATTTGTGGCGATTTTTTAACTAATCTCTCTGCCACAGGTCCAAATCTTTCAGAACTAAAGTATGCCTTCACAGGAGCAGAAAGTAATTTATTTTTAGGAGATGGTTCTGGAGCATGCAATGGATAACGGATTATCATTGTCTTTCCTGGCCTTAGCCCCAGAGGGGCGGAAGTTCCAATTGTTGCCCTTAACCCATGGCCTTCAGAATCTGGTGAAATTAATTTTTCTTCAATTTGAATGCCACTAATAATTTCTACTTGATACTGTTCTGGCTTAAGTTCAGAGCCTTCAATTTCAATAGATATTTGACTATGAGATGGAGGAGTGAATATTCCAGGTATATCATCTAATATTCTGACAACATTCATGACTGCTGAGCCTGTATTCTCTACGGTAATCGCTGCCTCAATATTGGAAGATATATAAGATTTGATTCGTGATTTATCATAACGTTTCTTAAGTATCGCATCCAAAATAGTTAATTTTTGTTCCTTAAGAGTAACTCTTCCTTTAGATTCTACGGATACTCTGGGCAGTATTGAGTATCTGACTTCTTGTGTAAAACTAGGTTGCTCATCTGACTCCACCCTCTTTACCATAGAATCCCACCTTCCCTCAGGCGGAACATCTTGACGAATATCAGATACATCAAGAATTGGTTCATCCCTGCCTGCTAATCTAACAGTGGCACCTGAAAGTGCTACAACGAATGAAGATTTATTCTCAAATACACATTTGCAATCCCAAACCCCAGGTCTATCTTGTTCTTTTGCATTAACGTATGAAAACTGCCTTCCTGAGCTAATTACTTTTTCAAATTCAGACCTTGAAACTGTCGCATCCGCCGTATAAGTAGCAGTACATATTCCGGCTGATATCTTTTCTATTGAAGATATACTAGCGGATACAGATAATGAAAGTGGCCGTATTTCACCAGGATTTAGGCGTCCGATATTCCATACTAAGTATTCATTTTCTATTACGTATTCAGCATCTTCAGCATGTATAAAAGATTTTGGCATTGATCTTCTAACTTGAACATCATTTAACGGAACAGGTGAAATATTCTCTAATTCTATCATAATAAGTATTTCTTGTGGATTATCTAGATAAACCAAAGAAAGGCTTGGTTCTTCATTTCTTTCAGGATCTGTGTCAATTGATTCTTTTAAAACAATCATCATAGGTCCTTTGGCGTTATATGGGATAATTTTTTCTTCAGTTGCATCTAATTCCCTAATTGGAATAATGGCATCTCCAAAATCTGTGGATTCTGTGGATTTTAATTGTACTTCTATATCCCATGCGCGGTGTTTTTTACTTGCGTTCCTTAAAATTAGTTCGCCTTTAATTGTTTGATTTCTTACGGTTCCATTAGGATTTAATGAAATTTCCTCTTCTTCCCTCAACAATACATGTAATTTATCGCCGGGGATAGAATCAACTTCTATTGATGGCCTCAATAAAGAAGAAGTTTTATTTTTAGATAATGGGGCATATTGTTGTTCATCTGAGCCATAAATAATTGAAAATGATTCAGCCGTTGATTCAACATCTGATTCTATTTCTGAATTCTCATTTGATGTTTTTTGGGATGATTTATCTTCATCCAAATTGGATAATAGAGAGAGTGAGTCAGCAAGTGACTTCAGTGAATTTTCTACTGGTTCAGAATCTTCTTTTTCCTCCGATGATTGAACATCAGTAGGATAAAATTCACCAATATTGTTTTCAGATGTCTCTTCATCGATTAATTTAGATTCTTGTTTATGCAATGAGGTTTCTTCTTCCATAAAATTAGTAGATTGAATATCAACAGGAGAAAAATTTGAGTTTGATAACTCTTTTTTTGGTGGTATAAATCCCGGTGGCGGAGGTGGCAATGGTGCAAAACCCGGTGGCGGCGGTATTGATATTTCAGAATCTAATACATTGTTTAAATTATCATCTAATTCTAATTTTTTGTCTTTATCGGGCTGATTATTCACATCAGTAAACGTAGGTGGTGGAGGAGGCGGAGGAAGTGGAAAACCGGGTGGTGGAGGGGGTGGAGTTTTGTCAGACATGCTTAAACGCCCCTTGGAGGTAATCCTCCCCAATAGTCCAAGGGTATAACGATTACCTGTTGCTATTCTACTTTATACTAAAGACGGAATAGTTGAAACTAGAAGAGTGTTGGGGCCAGTATGAGCGCGCAAGATAGTACAAGTCCACCAGTAGTTTTCGTAGTCGGGACTGCAGGTGCAGGAAAGAGTTCCCTTGTTACTGCTTTCCAAAGATGGGCGAGATTTTTAGAAGTGGATGTCATGGCAATAAATCTAGATCCAGGTGCGGAACGGGTTCATTATGATCCAGAATTTGACGTAAGAGATCTAGTATCTTTATCTGATGTTATGAGTGAATATGACCTCGGGCCAAATGGGGCACAAATATTAGCTGCAGATTTAGTTGCATCTCAAGCAGAAGACGTATTTGAAGAAATAGAAGGGTTATCGGGAGATATGTTGATTGTAGATACACCCGGGCAAGTTGAGTTATTTGCATTTAGAGAAGCATCGAGTCATTTGGTAGAAGTTTTGGGGCAAGGTAGAGCATGTCTTGTATTCTTATTCGATCCAATGCTTTCTAGAACTCCAAGTGGTTTTGTATCACAGATGTTATTATCCTCAATAGTACACTTTAGATTGGGCCTTCCGACTGCTAATTTCTTATCAAAAACTGATTTATTAGAGCCAGACGAGTTAGAAAAAATATTGGATTGGGGAGATAATTTAGACATACTAGAAGTAGCACTTTACGAAGAGTCAGAACAACAATCTAATGATGCAAAGTCCGGAAGTCAGAGGGCAGAGTTTGCCATAGGGCAATTGAGGATGATGCAAAATGCAGCCATTCAACCGGGACTAATTCCACTTTCAAGTGAAGTTGAAGATGGATTGGCTGATGTTTTAACATTTGCTCAAAGTATATTTGGCGGTATGGCCGATACTAGGGATGGATTTGCAGGAGACATAGAAGATGAAAAATCATGAAGATAAAATTGACTTGTTAGCAATAGATGACTTTCAAAAAAATTTACCTGACTTAATAGATTGGGCCCTTAGAATAAAAAATGGTGAAGGTTTAGTTGATGAATTTAAACCCCTAGAGGGCATGTCGATTGGATCTATTTATGAAAAACCTTCCACTCGGACTAGAGTCTCATTTGAAGTAGGAGTTAGTAAACTAGGAGGTCAGCCAGTTACATTATTATCTAATGACATACAATTAGGGAAAAGTGAATCGATAGCAGACACCGCCGCTGTTTTATCTAGATTTTTAGATGGAATTACCTACAGATGCTTCAAGCATCAAGACGTAGTAGAACTTGCAAAACATTCAACAATTCCTGTCATTAATGCACTTTCAGATCTTCATCACCCTTGTCAGGCTGCTGCCGATCTTATGACAATTACAGAACATAAAAAAAAGGTAAATGGCCATATATCTTGGGTCGGAGATGGTAATAATGTATTTCATGATTTATTGCTAGCTAGTGTTTCAATGGGACACGATGTAAGTTATGCGACTCCTGTTGGATTTGAACCAAATTCAGAAATTCTCATCAGAGCTAACAAAATCGCAGATGAAACCGGTGCCAAAGTTATTGGAACAAACGACCCTATAGAAGCAGTAACTGATGCGGGAGTTATTTACACAGATATTTTTGTTTCAATGGGTGAAGAACATATCAAAGATAAGTTTCAATCGTTTGATGGTTTTCAAATTAATAAAGATTTAGCCTCGCATGCTGATCAAGATTATCTATTCATGCATTGTTTGCCTGCACACAGAGGCGAAGAGGTTACAGATGCAGTAATTGATTCTAAAAATAGTGTAGTATTTGACCAGGCAGAGAATAGAATGTGGGCACAAATGTCCTTGTTGACATATATGTGTAATGAAAACGCCTGGCATAGCTTTAACGAATTGTATTAAATCAGTGATATGATTAAAAATCCTAACATACCTAAATATAGAGATTTTTTTAGCAATTGCTGCGCATGAAAATCATGACCTAACGCTAATTTAGTTTTTACTCTGAGGAGTAGAAAAATAGCAGGAATATTTACGATTAGGTACATGGATTCAAATATATCCAATGCAAATGGCATAATTATAGAAATTAAAGTTACTAAAGAGATAATGTAGGCAATTACTCTAGTTTTTTCAGGACCTATTTTCATTGCCAGTGTATTTCTTCCTTTATCGCCCTCCATATCTTGAACATCTTTTACTATCTCCCTAGATAAATTGTATAAGAATCCAATTATTGCTACGGAAATAACTCTAATATTTGTTAGTTGGAAGGCTCCCGCAGCGCCCAATAACACCACCATTGCAACTGATGCACTAATTGCCACATTACCTGGTAATCCCCTATTCTTTAGATTTAGACTATATTTGGATGATGATTCATAGTTTATCAAAAGGAGTACGGCCAAAATCCATATAATTATTGAAGGCCACCATTCAATTATTCCATTGGCCGTAGTACTTGCAACATATGCAGCAAAAACCATAGAAAGTAATGATACTCCCATCATTAAAATTATACCATTTTTCGCATTTTTTAGGGATATTGATCCTGAAGGTAGGGGCTTTTCTGGCCTGTTCAACTTATCTATTTCATAATCAAGATAGTCATTAAGTGCATTCCATGATGCCATGAAACAAAAGACAGAAACTGCTTGTAAAATAGTGATATTGAGAATTTTCCCAGTTGGAATATATTCAAGTGCCATTATCGCGCCCAAAAAAACTCCTATTATGCCAATTATATTATTCCCTAATCGAAAAAGTATAGTCCAATTCTTGAGATTAGTAGCTTTTTCCACAATCATTCGGAACGGATTTAGGACTTTACCTTATGGGATGACGATTGGATTCACAGTATCGCTCAATCCCCAGACGCATACAGTATACACACTTCCTCTGAATTGACCTCTTGTATGGCCAATTTTATCAAATCTAATATCTTTTGCAAGAATATTGCCGACTTGATTCATAGTCGCGCCCCATCTGAAGCGACTATTCAAATGATCAAAAATTTCCACCGTATTAGCGGTTTTTTTCTCATCCAAATAACGTCTGACTTCTTCACGTAGACGGCGAGTACCTGACATTAAAATACCCCTAATCGATTAGATTTTGAATTTTGTAATCTTTGCCTTAGTCCTTCCCAGCTATTAGTATTAACGGAAATTGGTAAAATTTGTTTTTGAATTGGGTTCCAATTATCATCTTTTTCTGATAAAATTCCATTATAATTTACTAAAATTCCACCATCCATATATCTTTTTTGATCTTGACCGTCATTTGTCTTTACTAATGAGTCAAGGGTTACTATTCGGCAGGGCTCTAATCGCTTCCTGTAAACTGTCTCCATAGTGTCATATCTCTTTTTCTCCATATTACTATGATTAATGATTAGCATATCAAAGGAAGCATGAGAGTCTACAGTGAAAGTGAAAGTGAAATAATCAATGAAACGTACATTGTTTTGATAAACATATGTCATTTGGATTGAGATATTGCTCGTGTGGTGTAGTTCGGCCCATCATGTCGCCCTCTCGAGGCGACGACCCGGGTTCAAATCCCGGCACGAGCACCATTTATCCGGTATTCAAGTGATAGACTGCGTTTTCTCATAATTTGGTTTGAACCTCTTTACTTTCAATAAAAGGTAAGGGTGAGTGAATCGCTTAAACGACAATTACGCGTGGAAATTTTATGTCCACTAAAAAATCGCGTCCTAAGCGACAAGAGTTTGAATACAGAACAGGACAACATAGTTCTCAACCATTGATGAATGTATTAGGAGTACCATCAACCAATAGGGCCTCTTTTTGGATATATAATACACAAGAAGAAGCAGAATCATTTATTTCTCATCTAAGATATGTATGTGACAAATTTACCTAATCGCATGAGTAGCCCATCCATCCGTATACGAAGCAAAGGGTAGCCTATGAAAGGGCGGACTGCAAACCCATTAATTCAGTAATTGCTAACTCATGGGTCTAGCACAAACCCATTAATTCAGTAATTGCTAACTCATGGGTCTAGCACAAACCCATTATTATCTATTTTTATTTCGGTTACGATTCCATTTTTTTATTCGTGGTAGTTGCCATTTAATTATCCCTGTCCAGAATACAATACCTAAGACTACAGTCCCCATTGCCATTGTCACCCATGGTTCATCATCCCAAAAATTTATATCATTATTGAAAGTTATAGCTCCAAAATAAATAGAAAAACAAAAACCGAATATTAGATGAATCCAACGTAGAATATTATTCCAATTCTTCGACAATTTATTCACCATTTTCTTCACCAAACAGTTTCTTCTTTGCAACATATTCTTCTTCGGTTAATCCATGCCATCCCTTGCACATTCCTGTTGGAGATCTTCCGCAACCACATTTACTCATGATTGTCCCAGAGGGGTGGAGTATTAATATCGAAAAGTTCCTATTTTGAAACTTTAGTATCGTGTATGATACTTGTAAGTTGATATAGTTAAATTACTTGGTACAACTATGCAACCAATGACCAAAGTGAAACCTATTTGTCTTCAAACTAACAGTAAAGAAATTATTAATTTGCTAGGGAAATCCCATGTATTAGAATTATTATATTTCTTGAGCAGCCAAAATCGGCCTGTAAGATTTAATGAATTAAAACGAGAATTATCAATTACTGCTACAACATTAAGTAGGAGATTAGAAGATTTTGTTGAGACAGAACTGATCTCAAGAGAAGTATTTGCAGAAGTGCCAGCGAGAGTTGAATATTCACTGTCTAAAAAAGGGAAGTCATTAGGGCCTGTTCTAAAAAATCTATTCAAATGGGTAGAAAATAATAATTCTTGAATTATAGAATCTCAATTATTCAATGGGTCCCCCATCGGCTCAGGAGCAATCGGATGGGTACCCATCCGATTACCAGTGGATTGAAGGGGTGCCCATGCGTTTGGAGGTAGAATCAGCTGTTTTAGACACACTATTGTAACTCAAGATTTGAATA
>Ga0257114_1001457_pt1 | contig 16815 bp, 19 predicted proteins | sample SI112_10mmetaG_FD_190149 | JGI IMG/M metagenome (GOLD analysis project Ga0257114, IMG submission 190149) | Marine microbial communities from Saanich Inlet, British Columbia, Canada - SI112_10m | ecosystem: Environmental > Aquatic > Marine > Inlet | place: Canada: British Columbia | collected...
TATCTAAATTATTATCCCATCACTTAGGATTCTATACCTTAGATAGTGGAGTTTTATATAGAGCATTTGCATATATCAAGACAATAGAGGGCGTAGATGAATATACTACAGATACTATATCTAGAATAATTAACAAAATTAACATGGTCCCCACAAAAACCCTTGGTTTTGATATTTTTTATAATAAAAATAATATTACTACGCATCTATATAATGAAGAGGTTGGATTAGCGGCATCTAATATATCAAAAAATGAAGACATTAGGGAAGGCTTATTATCAATTCAGCATGGTTCTGTCCAAATGCCAGGTTTGATAGCTAACGGTAGAGATATGGGAACAAAAGTTTTCCCTGATGCAATGTTGAAGATTTATTTTACTGCCAATATAGATGTTAGAGCAAAGAGAAGGTATGCGCAGTTAATAGAGTCTGGTTCTAGCCCAAATCTAGAAAATATAAGAAAATCATTGGAAGAAAGAGATCAAAAGGATATGAATAGAGACGTTTCGCCATTAAAAGCTGATAAAGATGCTGTAATAATTGATTCTAGTGCATTAAATATTGATACTATCCTTGATAAAATCCTTGGATTGTATAAGATATCAAGAGTTTGAATTAAATGAGGAAAATAAATTAATGGAATCCCAATCAGAATTTGAAGTATTATTTCATGACAGTATGAGTAATATTGACATGACTCCTGGTAGCATAGTTACCGCAACAGTCATAGAAATAAGAAATGACTATGTTGTCATAAATGCAGGTCTAAAATCTGAAGGTATTATCCCAAAAAGTCAATTTCTTAATGTAAAGGGTGAGCTGGAAATAGCATTAGGTGATGAAGTTGAAGTTACACTCGACATGATTGAAGATGGATATGGTGAAACTATCATGTCACGTGAAAAAGCAAAAAGAACAAAGATATGGGACGAATTAGAGAAAGTTCAGGCAAGCAAAGAAAATATAGAGGGTCGAGTTTCAGGTAAAGTTAAAGGTGGCTTCACTGTAGATCTATTAAATATAAAAGCATTTTTACCAGGCTCATTGGTTGATGTTCGTCCAACTAAAGAAACTGATTATATAGAAGGAAAGGTCTTAGAATTTAAAATTATTAAGATGGATAAAATAAGAAATAATATTGTTTTGTCTAGAAAAGCTGTTCTTATGGATCAAAACTCAAGTCCAGAAGAAATTGCAGAAAAATATACCGAAGGGAAAGTTGTAAAAGGATTTATTAAAAATCTTACAGATTATGGTGCATTTATTGATTTAGGTGGCATCGATGGTCTTTTGCATATAACAGATATTTCATGGAAAAGGATTAACCATCCAAGTGAATTATTACGAGTGGGTGATGAAATTAGTGTAGTTGTTCTAAAATATGATACTGAGAAAAATCGAGTTAGTCTTGGCATGAAACAATTGCTAGGTGATCCATGGGACAAAATCCCAGAAAAACTAGAATTAAATACTGTATATAAAGGTAAAGTAGCAAATATTGCTGACTATGGTGTCTTTGTTGATCTTGGTGATAATGTTGAGGGACTAGTTAGAACATCAGAACTCAATTGGACTAATAAAAATATCAATCCAAGCAAGGTTATTAATTTAGGTGATGAAATTGAAGTCAAGGTTATGGAAATTGACAATGAGAAGAGAAGAGTTTCATTGAGCCATAAGCAGTGTCTGGAGAACCCATGGTCTAATTTTGATGATAATAATAGTAAAGGAGACATCATCACTAGTCAAATTAAGTCAATAACTGACTTTGGTATTTTTGTTGGTTTAGATGGTGGTATAGATGGCCTAATTCATATAACAGATCTAACATCCGAGGATAAACAAGAAGAAGCTATAAGATCATACAAAAAAGGTGATGATATATCATCGATAATTCTTTCGATCGACGCTGAAAGAGAAAGAGTTTCTTTGGGTGTTAAGCAATTAGAGACAGATAAATCAGAGACTGAATAACATGGTGTTAAATAGATCAGAATTAATTTCCAAACTTTCAAATAAATTCAAATCTTTTACTACTTCTGATATTGATTACTCTGTCAAAAAAATTCTAGAGCATGTCTCAAAGTCTTTATATTCTGGCGACAGGGTTGAGATTAGAGGTTTCGGTACATTCTCGCTACATAATCATAATTCGAGAACAGCTAGAAACCCGAAAACTGGTGAACTAGTAGCTTTAGAGCAAAGAAATAGTGTTCACTTTAAACCCAGCAAAGAACTTAAGGCAAGAGTAAATAACAAGGATTAACGCTTATTTTATCTTCAATTAACTATCCTAATAGAATAGTATAATATATAACTATGTTTAGAGTTTTAATATTTCTTGTCACAGTATCTTTGTTAGCTTTGTCTGTAACGATATCTATGCTTAATCCACTGGATTTAGAAATAGATTTGTATTTTCATAAATATACCGCTCCTTTACCACTTTTCTTATTCATAAGCTTTCTGATGGGGTCTTTTTTGGCGTTACTATTCTTCTTATCTGCGTATATAAAGCATAAACATGAAGCTATGAATCTAAGAAAATCATTAAAAACCAAGGAAGATGAAATTGATAGTCTCAGAAGGAACCCGCTTAGAGATGATCACGAATGACCTACATAGTAATTGGATTAACGTTGGTAATAGTATTATCAGCTTACTTTTATCTTAAACCTAAACCAGCAGTAACAAAAAATATATTTAATGCTGAATATTATAGAGGCTTAAACTATTTATTAAATAATGAAGAAGAAAAGGCCTTTAAAATATTTGCTGCACTAATGGATGTTGACAGTTCTACTATTGAAACACATCTTGCTTTAGGTGGTTTATACAGGAAAAGAGGTGAGTTTGATAAGGCAATTTTAATTCATCAGAACTTACTTTCAAGGCCTACATTAGAAATAGAGCTAAAGAATCAAGCTTTATATGAATTAGCTAAAGATTTTTTTTCTGCAGGACTGTATGACCGTTCAGAGAGGATATTTAAAAATTTATCTGAAATTAAAAGTTATAAAAATTCATCTTTAGAGTATTTGCTTAAGATATATGAGGTATCTAAAGATTGGGAAAAGGCTATAGAGCTAGTAAAATCTATGGATAGTATAATTAATAATGAAAAAACGTCAGTACTTCTCTCGCAATATTATTGTGAAATCTCTAATAATTATAATAAGCAAAACCAAATTGAAAAATCTATAGCTATATCTAAGAAAGCACTGAAAACTAACATAGGCTGTATACGAGCAAATTATCAATTAGCTAAATATTATTCAAAGAATGATATAGGGATATCAGTACAGTATTATTATTCTATAATTCTTCTAAATAAAAAGTTCTCAAAATATGTTGTCAGTAAGATAATATCATTAGCTAAAGAGATTCAGAACACGGGTTTAATTCTAAAAACACTAATGAATATATCTAAAATCAAAGAAATACCATTTATACCAGATATATATTTTTTTATTCTTTACGAGAAAGATAAGACGGAAGCAATGAACTATATTAATTCTTTTGACAGGAAAAATGTTATTGATAATTTTATAATAACACATACTCTTGCTTCAACAGAAGAACATACTAATCTTAATGGTATAGTCCATGACTTAGTTAATTCTTATAAGAATATTTTTTCATCAAGTTATTACTTTATTTGTAATAATTGTGGATATAAGTCTAATGAGTTAAACTGGATGTGTCCTAGCTGCAATACATGGGAAACAATAGTTCCTAAATCAGCCATTGATATAATAGTGGATGGAAAGAATAGTGAATAATAAGATAATCGTTGCTTTAGATTATAGCGATATAAAACAAGCTCTCAGTTTGTCTGAAAAATTAGACCCAACATATTGTAGATTAAAGGTTGGAAAACAACTCTTCACGAAATATGGCCCAAGCATAGTAAGTGATCTTCAAAAAAATAATTTTGATATATTTTTGGATTTAAAATTTCATGATATTCCTACAACAGTCTATAAAGCATGTGTTGAAGCATATAATCTTGGCGTATGGATGCTAAATATTCATCTTTTGGGTGGTTATGAAATGGCAATTGCAGCCAAAGAAGCCAGGGATAAAGTTAACAAGGAAGCTAAAATCATCGGGGTAACTCTATTAACTAGTCATTCCAATGATAGCATGTCTCATCTTGGTATGCAGTCGAGAGATGATGTTGTTAAGGGTTTGTCAATGATTGCAAGCAAAGCAGAAATAGATGGAGTTGTATGCTCTCCTGGTGATATAAAGGCCATCAATACATTTAGTAATAACCTAGATTTTGTTACTCCTGGGATTAGACTTGATAATGAAACAGATGATCACTCCAAGTCATACAATCCTAAAAGAGCTTTAGAATTAGGAAGCTCTTACTTAGTTGTTGGTAGGCCAATAACGGAAGCTAATGATCCAATGAGCGTTATAAGTCAGATTAAATCGATGATTTGAATTCATTTTGCATTTCTTTATAATCATTCGCGTTATGAAACTTCGCACCATATATTTGTATGATTTTTGAAGCACAGTAATTTGCGAATTCCATCGACTCAAGAATATTCTTGTCTTTATATTTATGCATAAATGCTCCAAGAAACATATCACCAGCCCCCGTAAAGTCTTTAGAGTCAACTTGATGTCCATCAACTCTATGAGTTTCTTTGCCGTCATAGCATATAGCTCCTTCACATCCTAATGTTATAATATACATATCAGTCAACCCTTTAAGAAATGTTTGAGCATCATTTAGATTATTTGTTTGTGAAAAATTTAATGCTTCTTGTTCATTACAAAAAACTATATGAGCATTATTGTTAAAAAGTTTCATCATGTTATCTCTAAAAAATGAGACAATATTGGGGTCTGATAGGGTAATAACAGTTTTTGTATCATTTTGATTGGCACTTTTTATTGCTGATATTCCTACATTAAGTGTTTCTTCTGATGTAACTAAATATCCTTCGATTAATAAATAAGTAGAATCTTTAATTGACTCTATACTTATATCATTTTCATTTAATAAACTTGATGACCCTAAATAGGTATTCATTGTTCTTTCATTATCAGGCGTAATTAAAACTAGACATTCGCCACTCTTCTGGTCATTAATTTTTGGGATTACAGTGTTCACGCCAGACTGATTTAGGCAATTAATAAAATTTAGCCCAGAATCATCGTCTGATACTTTACCAGAAAAACATACATGATCGGAAAACTGAGCCATGGCATAAACTGAATTTGCTACAGACCCACCTGGTATGATTTTTTCTGGAGGCCTCATTGTTTTTAATTTCTCATGCAGGTCAAAGTGTTTATCGTATTCGTTTAGAAGCATACATCCTTTTTCAAGACCAAGATCTTCGAGGATCTGATCATTAATTTTATATTCATAATCTAGTAATGCATTGCCGATACCATATAGCTTATATTTACTCATTCCTTATATTCCTTATAATAATTAATTAGATATTGAATCTACTCCTACCCCGACTCGAACGGGGACATCCGAAGATACGAGATTTTGAATCTCGCGTGTCTACCAATTCCACCATAGGAGCAGAAAATCATTATTATATCAGAATGAAGATTATTCATTAAATATTTGTTCTTATAATATAAACAACGCGTTATAAAATTTTAAATATTAATAGTATATCTAAAATTATGATATTATGTTTTGTATGGAAACGTTGCTTATTTATTTTGTTTTAATTTCTTTATTAGTCATTATAGGTGTCTATTTTTATAAACAAATCATGCTTTCCAAGCAAATATCGCTCAAAGACACTACTCTTGAAAATATTGAAGAAAAGCTTAAAAAACATAAGTTAATCGGTGGAAGGCACAAGAGAACTAATAAGAAAAACCCTCCGATTGTTTAATTAAGAGTTTTCTTTTTTCGCTGATTGAGCTAATTTAGCCATTTCTGGGGTGTATGCTGCTCCTTGCCAGAGCATACTATAGACGATTTCTTCATTACCATTTTCACATACATCAATAACTTTTTGAAACAAGGGCTGAAATGTGTCGCTTTTATGGGAATTTTCATGATCCTCATATGATGTCCAGAATGTTATAATTAATGCTTCACGCCCCTTAAGTTCTGAGCTTAATGCTTTACCAATATTTGATCCTTCGTTGGATATTTGACCACTATTTAGAACAACCATGCCCCCAATAAATCCTGTATCCGAATGATATGTTTTAACATTTTCACACATCACTGCCACTCTTTCTTGAAGGTCGTCTAGCGTGTAGTTATCTTTGAGTATAACTCTGTTAATTGTTACTATTCCATCATGCGGGAAGTTATTTATTAAGCTCATGGTTTATTAAACCAAAGATGAGCTAAAAAATCAATATTAGAATATACTAATATATAATTTTATTGACATAAGATAGATTAAAAGTATTATTTTGCATTATTATGAACACGTTAATATCTTCATATGATTATAATTTACCTGAAAACTTGATAGCTAAAAGTCCTTTAGAGCAAAGGTCTGACTCAAAGTTGTTACATTATAATTTAAATAAATCATATTATTCAAATCAAAGATTTTCTAATTTATTAGATATTTTAAATGAAGGTGATTTATTAATAATGAATAATACTAAGGTAATACCTGCAAGAATAAATTTACATAAAGAAAGCGGTGGTAAAATTGAAATATTATTTAATAGGAAGATTAATAAAGATTCTGTTGAAGTAATATTTTCGTCTTCTAGAAAACCTTTGGTAAATTCTTATTTAATTATAAATAATAAAAGATTATTTAAAGTACTTAATATTAATAAAAACTATCTCACTTTGCTTAAAATAATTGAAGATGATATATTTTTAATTTTTAAAGAACATGGGGAAATACCTTTACCAAAGTATATAAAAAGACCTTTGCTGGACAGTGATAAGGAAAAATATCAAACTGTATATGCTGAGTGCAATGGTTCTGTGGCTGCACCAACAGCAGGATTACATTTTACCCAAGAAATGATTAATAAGATTTTAGAATTAGGTGTCACAATTAGATATCTAACTCTACATATTAGCTATAATACTTTTAAACCAATAATTGTAGAAGATTTTTTACAGCATGATATTGGAGAAGAATATATTAAGATAGACCAACAAGTATTTTCTGCTATAGAAACTGCTAAAACTAATGGGTCAAGAGTGATATCAGTAGGAACTACTGTAGCAAGATCGCTTGAGTATTGTTATACCCATAAGATTAAAAACTCATATGAAGGTCCAGTAGATATATTTATTTACCCTGATTATAAATTTAAGGCTATTAATTGTTTGATTACAAATTTCCATTTACCGAAATCATCGTTACTATTGCTCGTATGCGCCTTTGCAGGTAAAGAAAATATAATTGATTCTTATAACTATGCTATTGAAAACAACTATAGGTTTTATAGTTATGGTGATAGCATGCTCCTAGAAAATATATGATTAGATTTACCCTTAAAAATAAAAGTGGGAAAGCACGGACAGGTACTCTTGAGCTCAAACATGGAATTGTAAACACCCCAGCGTTTATGACTGTGGGTACATATGGATCAGTCAAATCTCTTACGAATAATGATCTTTTAGATTGTGAAGCACAAATAATATTATGTAATGCATATCATCTCATGTTGAGACCCGAACATGACATAATTTTAAAAGCTGGAGGCTTACATAGATTTATGAATTGGTCTAAACCAATATTAACTGACTCTGGTGGCTATCAAGTTTTTAGTTTATCAAAACAAGCCAAGGTTTTGAGAAGTGGTGTAGAGTTCAAATCACCACTGAATGGAAATAAAATGTTCATGTCACCAGAAAAATCTATAGAGACACAGATTAATCTAGGTAGTGACATCATGATGATTTTTGATGAATGCACTCCATACCCAGCTACAAGAGTTGAAGCTGAGAAGTCCATGGAATTATCACTTTATTGGGCAGAGCTTTCTAAAAATTCTAATACAAGCGGAATGCCTCTTTTCGGCATTGTTCAGGGAGGCATGTATAACGATTTACGGGAGATTTCGTTACAAGAGCTTACAAAGCATAATTTTGATGGTTACGCTCTAGGAGGTTTATCTGTAGGTGAGCCATCTGACATTAGAAATAGTATTGTTGAGCATATTGGATGCAAGCTACCAGAAGATAAGCCACGGTACTTAATGGGTGTTGGTAAACCAATTGATATAATCTATGCTGTAAAACAAGGAATAGATATGTTTGATTGTGTAATCCCTACTAGAAATGCTCGAAATGGCCAATTATTTACTAATTTTGGAAATTTAAATATTAGAAATAAAAAATATGAGTCTGATTTAGCCCCAATTGATGAAACATGTCAATGTTATACATGCTCTAATTACTCTAGGGCATATATTAGACATTTAGATAAGTGCAATGATATATTGGCTGGAAGACTTATGTCGATTCATAATGTATACTTTTACCAAGAATTTATGAGAAAAATTAGATTATCTATACAGGAAAATACATTAGACATTCTTATAGAAAATATTGAAAAGAACTATATATGAAAACGAGGTTAATATGGATTTTATAAATATAGCACATGCAGCTACAGATACTCAGGAACCATCAGCTTTAGGATTCCTATTACCAATTTTTATTCTGATTCTAATGTATTTTGTATTAATTAGACCACAGTCAAAAAAACTTAAAGAGCATAAGATGATGCTAGAAGAGTTGAAGGTAGGAGATGAAGTTTCTACGATTGGAGGAATACTCGGTATAATTCTGAAGATTGGAGAGTCTTATATTCAACTTAAAATTTCTAATGATGTTGTAATTAAACTTCAAAAATCTTCAGTTAGCAAAATATTGCCTAAGAATTCTCTGGAGTCAATAAAATAGCATGACATCATACCCTCGCTGGAAGTTTATCATGGTTGCTTTGGTACTTATCGTATCCATCATATATTCTATTCCGAATCTATATACTTCGCATCCAGCATTAGAGGTTATTGATAGCGAAGAGATTAATTTGTCTCAGGTAATTAATGTCATTGATTCTAAAATCAAACCTGAAAATGTAATCAGTAAAGACAATAAATTTATATTTAAGTTTAGTAATTCTAAAAAACAATTAGAAGCATATAATAAACTAAGCTTGTCAAATATCAGAACAGATTATACATTGACTAGTTATACCAATTTACCTGATTGGTTAAATTCTATTAATGCTTATCCTATGTTTTTAGGTTTAGATCTCAAGGGCGGTGTACATTTTTTACTTCAGGTTGATAGGGATAATATTAAAACAAATTTACTCAGAGAAATTAGTGATGAAGTTAAGGATCTTATGATTGAAAATAAGTTTAGATATGATTCATTTTATAAGACTAATGACAAAATTATTGTTAATTTTGATACTGAAAAACCCATTGATGAAATTATCAAAATTACAAAAGAGACGATACCAGACATAGTAGTATCTAAAATTACTAATGGTAAAGAAATAAATCTTGAAATCATACCTTCTGAGGATTTAATCAGCAGAGATATTGATAGTTCTGTGGCAAAAAATTTAACAATCTTGCGCAGCAGAGTGGACGAATTAGGAGTGGCTCAACCCATACTTCAAAAACAAGGCAAAGATAGAATCATTGTTCAACTACCAGGATTGCAAGATTCTACGAGAGCTAAAGGAATACTTGGCTCTACCGCAACATTGGAATTTAGGCTAACTAAAGGTACACCAGAAGATTGGTATGCTTCTAAAATATCTGGTACACCAGTTATTAATTCATCAGTTTTATATAAACATCGTGATAACTCACCTGTGTTACTCTCGCGGAAGGTTATTGTAGCTGGTGAAGACATTAAAGGTGCTAATAGTGGATTTGATTCATCAACAAATACACCAGCAGTTTTTGTAAACTTAAGTGATTATGGTGCTTCACGTATGCTCGAGACTACGTCTAAAAATATCGGTAGTAGAATGGCTGTGATATTCGTTGAAAAAAATAAAAAAGAAGTAATAAATATTGCGGTAATAAGAGAGGCTTTTAGTAAAAGCTTTCAAATCACAGGTCTAGATATAAATGAGGCAACTGATTTAGCTATATTATTGCGATCTGGTGCCTTAAGCGCACCTATGGAAATTGTTGAAGAAAGAACTGTGGGTCCAAGTCTAGGAGCATCTAATATTTTAGCAGGTAAAAATTCAATGTATTTTGGCGTATTTTTGGTTGGATTATTTATGCTAGCCTATTATAGATTATTTGGGTTAATAGCAAATATCGCACTTGTTGCTAATATAATAATTATTACAGCTATACTCTCAATTTTTCAAGCTACATTAACGTTGTCTGGAATAGCCGGAATAGTTCTAACAGTAGGTATGGCAGTTGATGCAAATGTTTTAATTTTTGAGAGAATTAGAGAGGAAATTACTAATGGGAACACTCCAAATGCAAGTATATATGCAGGCTATAAAAAAGCTTTCTCAACAATTTCAGATGCTAATATCACAACATTGATAGCTGCCATAGCGTTACTGACAATCGGAACTGGGGCAGTAAAAGGGTTCGCTATAACACTAGTGATTGGAATATTATCTTCTATGTTCACGTCTATCGTTGGAACACGAGCACTAGTAAGTCTCATCTATGAACGAAAAAATAATAAAGGTCTCTCAATATAATGTTCAAAATTATCAACTCATCTATTAATTATAATTTTTTAGGACAAAGAAAAATTGCTATTGCTATTTCTATTTTTTTGATAGTGATAAGCTTAGCTAGTTTTGCAATAAAAGGCTTAAACTGGGGAATTGATTTCTCCAGCGGATATATTGTTCAGTTAAAGTTTGAAAAAGAAGTAAATGTTTCAGAAATAAGAACTATCTTTGAAGATAATGGTGTCACTGACTCTGTCATGCAGTCATTTGGTTCGAATAATGAAGTAATTATTAAACTCAAGGAGGAGAGTAATTTCAATAAAGAATCAGTTAATACATTCCTTATAGACACATTATCTAGCAAACATCCCTTTAAAATACTTAAACTTGATTTCGTAGGAGCGCAGATTGGTGATGAGCTCAGAGAGAAGGGTGAATGGGCTATGCTAGTAGCTCTACTAAGCATCCTTGTCTATATTGGCTTTCGTTTTGAATTCCTTTTCGGCATTGGTGCAATAATAGCTTTAATTCATGATGTGGTTATAACTCTAGGCTTGTTTTCTCTTTTTCAGATTGAATTTGATTTGAGCGTACTTTCAGCTATTTTAGCAGTCATTGGTTACTCATTGAATGATACGATTGTTGTTTATGACCGCATTAGAGAAAATATTAATGTAATAAAAAGTAATTCTTATATAGATATATTGAATATATCTATTAATCAAACTCTCACCAGGACTATTATTACATCAATGACAACATTATTCGTTTTAATTTCACTCTTTGTATTAGGTGGCCCAGCGGTCGAGCATTTTGCCTTAGCTATGATGATTGGGATTCTAATAGGTACTTATTCATCTATATTTGTAGCGAGTACAAGCTTATACTTCCTAGGAGCAAACGCTGAGCAGAGGAGTGATATTTAGCAAATCTCAGGCAATATTTTTTTATGCAACCATTCTTTAGATGCAATTAATGTCTTAGAGTTATAAATATCATCACCACCTTTAAAATCTGTAACAAATACACCAGACTCTCTACAAATAAGTATACCCGCGGCTGATTCCCAAATACTTATATCTGGATATATTATTAAATCAACATTACCTTCTGCCATATATACTAACTCAGTTGATTTTGAACCTATAACCCTTTCCTTTCCATCTAGCATATTCTCAATATTTAATTTAATTTTTGAGTCATTGATTACATATAATATTTTGGCTTTAGAGACGCTCCTATTACGTATTTTAACATTCTCATGAATAGCTCCTTCGCCTTTAATTGCAGTTACTAAATCATCTTGAATAGGGTTATAGATTATTGCTGCCTCTGCGACACCTTTGTAAAATATAGTAATAGAAATATTAAACAATGGAAGTTTATTAACAAAATTATCATAACTATCAAGAGGGTTTATGACCCATACATACCTTTCTTTATCATCATCAATATTATTTATCACATTTCCTTCGCCAGCAATGCTGTTAACTATTTTATAGTCGATATAGGTTGGACCTAGTGTATCAGTATCACCATATGGATAAGAGTCAGCGATAACCTCTGCTATATGTTGATATAGTAAATCACCAATTTTGTCATAAGACCTCAGATCATCCTGATCTTTCGATTTATATATCTTTGAAATAATCTCTGAAGCTGACCTGCATGCTTTTAATGCTATATTTAATCTTGGTTGCATATTGTTTTAATTCAGTAAAATAACCATAATACTACAATATGTTTTCAAATGTTCATATAGTTTTAGTTAATACATCTCATCCGGGAAATATCGGATCAACTGCTCGTGCTATGAAAACCATGGGTTTTAAAAAATTAATCCTAGTCAATCCAAAAGAATTTCCATCTGAAAAATCTAATGCATTAGCAGTAGGTTGCACCGACGTTCTCAAGACAGCAAAAGTGTTTCCTAGTCTTGATGTTGCTATAGGAAGCAGTAATATCAATATAGGACTATCTGCAAGAACCAGAAAAGCTTCAATACCCGTGTTAAGTGTTGACGATTGCGTTAAATATGTCTTATCAAATAATAGCTTGAAGTATAATATTATTTTTGGTAGTGAAGCCTCAGGTTTATCAAACAGTGATTTACTTAAATGTGATTATATAGTTTCAATACCAACATATAAAGATTATAGCTCTTTAAATCTATCAGCTGCTGTTCAGTTGATTACTTATGAGCTTTATCAGAAATCAAATATACATAAATTAATTACTAAAAAATCTACTAGTTATGCAACTACAAAAGAAAAAAACTATTTCATTGAATCTTTGATAGATCTTATGAATGAAACTAACTTTATGAGCGTCAAAAATTCTAAGTCATTGACTAAAAAAATACATATATTATTTAATAAGGCTAACCTTGAATCTGATGAGGTTAATATGTTGCTTGGAATGATTAATTCTATCTATAAAAAGCTCAATAAATAGTTGATAAGATTACTAGGTTATAGGATAATTACTCTATGAAACTCACAACTAAAGGACGTTATGCAATAATCGCTATGGTTGATTTAGCCATAAATGGAGTAGATGAACCTGCGCCCTTGAAAGAGATTTCCATTAGACAAAAAATCTCTCTTTCTTATCTGGAGCAGCTTTTTTCTAAACTGAGGATATCTGAGTTAGTTAAAAGTATACGTGGACCAGGTGGAGGCTATATGCTCAATAAAAGCCCTTCAAATCTAAATTTACTGGATATAATAACAGCTGTGGATGAAAAAATTGATCAGACTCAATGCGGCGGTGCAATGAACTGTATTAATGATAAACCTTGCCTGACTCATTTTATCTGGACAGATTTGAATAATAAAATTAATGATTATATGAGAGAGATAACGTTGAGCGATATAACATTAAGAAAAGACGTACAAGGTATTATATTTTTAAGGGAGAATAAAAATGTCATCAGGAATCAAAGATCAGAAAAATAAATTAAGCATACCTATTTATTTAGATTATTCGGCAACTACACCAGTTGATGAGAGAGTAGCTAAGGCAATGTCTGACTGTCTGACAAAAGAAGGAACTTTTGGAAATCCTGCATCTCGATCTCATCCATATGGATGGGATAGTGAAAAACTTATAGATAAAGCAAGAATTAATGTTGCTAACTTATTAGGTGCTGACAAAAGAGAAATTATATGGACAAGTGGGGCAACAGAATCAGATAATCTTGCAATCAAAGGAGCCGCATATTTCTATAAAGAAAAAGGAAATCATCTTATTACTCTGTCTACTGAACATAAGGCTGTTTTAGATACAATGAGATTTCTAGAATCTGAAGGTTTTGAAGTCACATACTTAAATCCAAAAGATAACGGTTTGGTTGATCTTGATGAATTAAAAAAAGCTATTAAGCCCACTACTATCCTTATATCTATCATGCATGTAAATAATGAAATTGGGGTAATACAAGATTTAGAATCTATCGGTAAGTTATGCAAAGAAAATAAAATAGTCTTTCATGTAGATGCTGCGCAAAGTCCAGGAAAAGTTAAGATAGATGTAAATAAGTTTAATATAGACTTATGTGCATTATCTGCTCATAAAGCATATGGGCCTAAAGGTATCGGAGCATTATATGTAAGAAGAAAACCTAGAGTTAGGTTGCAGCCACAGATGCATGGCGGAGGACATGAAAGAGGTTTTAGGTCAGGCACGTTACCAACACATCAAATTGTGGGTATGGGAGAAGCATTTAAATATGCTAAAACCGAAATGACCAAAGATAATAAAAAAATTAAGAAACTTAGAGATATGCTCTGGGATGGCTTAAAAGATATGGAAGAAATATACCTAAATGGTGATTTTAACCAACGAATACCTGGTAATTTAAATATTAGTTTTAACTTTGTTGAAGGTGAGAGTCTTATTATGGCAATAAAGGATATTGCGGTGTCATCTGGATCAGCATGTACATCTGCTAGTTTAGAACCTAGTTATGTATTAAGAGCCCTTGGAAGAGAGGATGAATTAGCACATAGTTCTATCAGAATGACTATAGGTAAATATACCACTGAGGAAGAAATTCTACATACTATAGACTTGTTAAAAAATGCAGTTTCAAGACTCAGATCTTTATCTCCTTTATGGGATATGTATAAAGATGGTATAGACCTGAAAACTGTTAAATGGGCATCACATTAGACTTATGAGTATTACGATTACAGATACCGCGGCAAAACATGTTTCAGCCCATCTTTTATCAAGAGGTAAGGGAATAGGTCTTAGATTGGGTGTAAAGACAACTGGTTGTTCAGGCTTAGCGTATGTAATAGAATTCGCAGATAAAATTGAAACTGATGATAAAATATTTGAAGACAAAGGTATTAAGCTAATTATTAATCCTAAAAGTTATGCTTACTTAAAAGGAACTGAACTAGATTTTGGCAGAGAAGGTCTTAATGAGGGTTTTAAATTTAATAATCCAAATGTAAAAGATAAATGTGGGTGTGGCGAGAGTTTTAATGTTTAATGGATATATTAAAGAAGAACTTTTTTGAATTATTTAATATAAACATATCCATCGATATAAATAAATCAGAACTTGATGAAAAAGTTAAAATCTTCCAAACTCAGTTCCATCCAGATAAATATGCTAATGGCTCAGACTTAGAAAAGAGACTAGCTCTTCAGATTTCTTCACATGTTAATGATGGGTATAAAGTTTTAGGAGATATTGTTTTGAGAATTGAATATATTCTTAAAATTAATAATTTCACTAAAGATGAATCTAAAACTATTAATGATATTAATTTTTTGCGAGAGCAAATAGAGTATAATGAGCTAGTAGAATCATTGGAAGAAAATTTTGACAAAGATATAATTGATGAGCATCTTTCAAAAATTAGATTATTATTAAAAAATACAATAGATAGTATTAAATTATTTTTTGATTCTGAGGATTATGAAAATATGTGGCAAAATCTGTCAAAACTAAGGTTTTATACAAAAAACATCAATGAACTTATCAAGATGAGAAATAAATGAGTTTGCTTCAAATATCAGACCCTTCTATAAAGAACGATGACTTGAAAAAATTTGTTGTTGGAATAGATCTTGGTACAACAAATTCTTTGATAGCGTCATATGATTCAGGTTTAATCATTTACGAAGATAATAATTCTAGCCTTATACCTTCCGTAGTTACGATAAATAGTAAAGGAAATATATCTATTGGTGCAGACGCAATAAAGAATTCAGATGATGATAAATCAATATGTCTTGAATCTATTAAAAGAATAATGGGTTTATCTTATACAGATATAGAAGAGCTATCCCTTAAAGGTGACCTGCCTTTAATAAAGTCAGATAATAATCTACCTAGTGTAATTGTTAATAATGAAAAATATTCAGCTATTGATATTTCCTCTAAAATACTACTGTATCTAAAAAAGTTAGCTGAAGATAATGAAAATAAACCTCTGGATGGTGCCGTTATTACAGTACCTGCATATTTTAACGACATCCAAAGACAAGCAACGAAAAATGCTGCAAAATTAGCAGGAATCAATGTTTTGCGATTATTAAACGAGCCTACAGCGGCTGCATTAGCTTATGGTCTCGAGTCAAATGAAACAGGTTCGTTTATTATATATGACTTTGGAGGAGGCACATTTGATGTTTCTGTACTCACCTTGGAAAAAGGTATTTTTAAAGTTTTATCTACAGATGGTAATACACATCTTGGGGGCGATGATATTGATTATGAAATATCGAATTGGTTGCTAAACAATCATTCTTTTTTAAAAGGTTATAAAACTGCTGACCTCAAGAAGTATTCTAGAATTCTAAAAGAGTCAATTATCGATAAAGAATTTACCTCTATGGATATTGATGGTAATACTATTTCTTTATCACAAAATAATTTCTCTAAAATTATTGACCCCATATTAGACAAGACTTTTGATATTGTTACAAATGCTTTAGACGCATCAGGTTTATCAAAACATGATATTAAAAATATAATATTGGTTGGAGGTTCAACGAGAATTCATTGCATCAAATATATCTTAGAAAAAAAATATTCATGTGATGTTCTAAATGATATTGACCCTGATAAAGTTGTTGCTCATGGAGCAGCTATACAGGCATCTGTATTATCTGGGAATAATAAAGAGAATATTCTCCTTTT
>Ga0257114_1001461_pt1 | contig 16801 bp, 21 predicted proteins | sample SI112_10mmetaG_FD_190149 | JGI IMG/M metagenome (GOLD analysis project Ga0257114, IMG submission 190149) | Marine microbial communities from Saanich Inlet, British Columbia, Canada - SI112_10m | ecosystem: Environmental > Aquatic > Marine > Inlet | place: Canada: British Columbia | collected...
TGTGTAAACGTATCAATAACATCCTTAAACAAATTGAGGATGCTTACGAAAACGTCAGGAGACATTTCATATCTTACGAACGGGTGGTAAATCCAACCGCGTTACCCCAAGTTGTTTCGCCTTCTGATCCGTCAACAATGGATGAGGAAGAAATTGAATCCGCCACCCCTTTTCAAAAATGTCTCCTTCGCACTTTGGATGAGATCTACAAGCTCGGTTATCGGAGATACAAGGGATACTGTTGTGAAGAGATCAAAACAATTGATGGATTCCGGACCCGTGCATGGACGCCCAAATTTACTATCGAAAAATTCGTTAATTCCATATCCGATAAGGACACTGACTTTGTAAACTGGAAGAACTTTACCAGTAGGGGATCTATTATCCGAGATACAATTGAAAATATTTCCAAATGCGTCGATCAACAGTTTCCAGATATTCTGAAACGGCGGCACGTCTGGTCTTTTAAAAATGGGGTGTTTGTTGGTAAACAATACATCGCGGAGGGGGTATACGATTGCCGTTTCTACCCTTACGAAAGTAAAGAATGTATGTGCCTCGATCCAACTATAGTTTCTTGCAAATACTTTGATCAACAGTTTGACGATTTTTCAGAGTTGGAAAATTGGCAGGACATCCCGACCCCCTACTTTGACAGTGTATTGAAATACCAAAAATTTGAAGATGAGGTGTGTAACTGGGCCTACGTGATGGGTGGACGTCTCTGCTTCGATGTGAATGACCTAGATAGTTGGCAAATCATCCCTTTTTTCAAAGGCATCGCTCGTTCGGGTAAATCGACTTTGATTACCAAAGTATTCAAGAAGTTTTACGAAAACGAGGATGTTGGGACATTATCCAACAACATCGAGAAAAAGTTTGGACTTTCTGCGATCAAGGACTCATTCATGTTTATAGCCCCAGAGGTAAAGGGTGATCTCGCCCTTGAACAGGCTGAGTTTCAGTCTATTGTGTCAGGTGAGGATGTATCTGTAGCAGTTAAAAATAAGACAGCTGTATCGATTGAGTGGAACGTCCCGGGTGTATTGGGTGGAAATGAAGTTCCCAATTGGAAGGACAATTCCGGTTCCGTTCTCCGGCGCATTCTTCCATGGAACTTCGGTAAACAAGTTCAGGAGGCTGATCCGCTTCTAGATAAGAAATTGGACCGGGAGTTACCCAAAATTCTGTGTAAATGTGTTAGAGCTTATTTGGATTATTCTAAAAAATATAGTGACAAGGATATTTGGAATGTTGTCCCGAAGTATTTCAAGACGATCCAGAAACAGGTTGCCATGGTGGCGAGTAGCTTGACGAACTTCCTGGAATCTACTAATGTTGTCAGAGGGGTTGAAAAATTTGTTCCCCAGAAGTTATTCGTCTCCGCGTTTAATTCACACTGTAAGGACAACAACCTTGGGATGCATAAGTTTCATCAAGACTTTTACGCGGGTCCGTTTAGTTCCAGAGACATAGAAGTTCGAGAGGAGACGGTAAACTACAAGGGTAGGTTTTACAAAAGACAGTGTATCATTTACGGAATCGATGTTATATCAGAAGAAGATGAAAATCTCAGTAACGACTACTAAAAAAAAAATACTTGTAAATAATAACATGAGCCAACAGGTCAGGGAATTTATACAGAGTTCCGGGGTTGAAATTACACCGGCTCAACCTAACTATTCACGGACTGTTGATTTCAATTTGGGACGAAATCAACAATTTCCACAACGTCTTGAAAGAAATATTGTAAATGATTCCAATTATGGACAATTTGATAAATATATAAATGATTTTAATTTTGAGGTCAATGAAGAAACTGTGAAACAGGTTGTCAGTCCCGTAACAATCAGTAAGTTTAATCCGGGTATGTTTAATGCAACAGTAAATCGTGACTTCGGCACCACCCCTCGGATTGATATAAAAAAAATACTTATGACGGTTCCTTTGGGTAGAACATTTATAGGCGAGGACTTGTATGTAGAGACCGACGATATACAGGGTATTTACGGACAGTTTAAAACGGGTTTTTCTCATACTACAAAATATGGTCCAAAAGGTAATCTCGGTTTAAATTTTTTTACGGTTCAGATTAAATTGAAAATAACTAACGGCACTGAGACGAAGGGTGCGACAGTCAATATTTACAGAAATGGGAAAATACGATTTTCTGGGGGCTTTATAGGAACAAATATTGAGAATCAACCAGAACTTCTCCGTCGTTTTATTGTCAACGCATATACCGATAAACAATCGTTTTTAATGAACCCCTTTGAATATAACAATCTCAGTGGTCAATTTAAAATTAACGGAAACTTCAAGGATATGGCGGGCATCGCACGAAAAGCGGGTGATCTGGAATTTTCGTATGTTTCATATGAACCGGAGTTATCTCCCATGCTTTACATTACACACAAGGGGCATCGATTTAATATAGCTTCCACGGGGAATATCCAAATTCTCGGTTCCAAAAACCCAACTGAACTTAACAAGGGTTACAACGATGGGAGTGAACTTATGCAGAAACTTTATTTTTACAACCACATAACCATTACGGGTGAGTTCCCTAAGAAGGCATCCAAAAGTAAAGTCCCCAAAATGAGTAAAATAAAGGCAAAAACTCCCGTTAAGAAGGCGGTTGCTTCACGTCGCCGTCCACAAGTATTTATGATTGGTGCAAAAAAGTGTGAAAGTATGAAAAAACCACAACTTATAGACATGGCAAAGAAAATGGGTGTTGTGGGTATTACAAAAAGTACCACAAAAGAAGAAATCTGTAAAGAAATTGAAAAGCGAACAAATAAGAAAATAATCACGTTCAAAAACACAAACAAGAATAAAAATGTTTCTTTATCGGGAAGTAATAAAACATTCAAAGTTGATAAGTCTACTTGTAAGAACCTGAAAAAAGGAGAACTTTTACGTTTCGCTAAAATACTTAAGATCCCCATTGAGAACAAAGACACCAAAACCTCCTTGTGTAAAAAATTAGAGAAAGCTCGTAACGAACTTGCAAAGCCAAAGCCAAAGCCAAAGCCAAAAACACCTAATAACAATAGCAATAACAATAACAATAACTTTGCCGCAAACTTAGAAAGGTCCATGATTCAACAAAACGCTTTGAGAAAGAGGGGTATAAATGATAATTCTATCCGCAAAGACCTCACCAAGCTCTATGGTGATAAGTGGATGAAGAGGTACAAACCATCACTTAACCAAGATGTTAGGAATATTAAGAAGGAAATGAACTCTATTTCAAAGGTAAACAAAAAAGGTGTCCCATTTAAAAGGGATGTCGATGCTATAAAGAAAAGAATGGTGGCTCGATGGAAAATGGAGAGAAAGCGAGAACTTGAGAAGAAATACTACATGAACACTGTAAACGTCACTGGTGTCAACGCTAGACTTAAGAATGACTACCGACGCGCCGCCACCAAATACGCAATGAACCAAAAGACGGCTCCTTCAAAGAAGAAGATGGAAAATTATAAGAAATCTTGGTTAAAGTTTAGAGCTAATATGAATGTAAATAATGCACGGAAGAAGTGGAACGCTGTCGCAACAGCTGCTCGCGGACGAAGTTCTTTCCCGGCTGGAACTAGGGTTGAAAAGGTATAATCATGGTGTCAGAGTAAATGATGATACAAGAACGTGGGGAACGCGTTCAAATTCATGGTTGGAAATGGCACGAGAAGAACTTCTGGATGCGATAATATACATTATAGCCGATTATATTAGAATTGGACGAAACAGTAAAGATCATAAGAGCCTACTTGAAATAGAGTTTAATGACTATTACAGGAAGGATGATAATAGATTGATTATGTATATTCTGGATAATTATACCAAAATTGATAGCCCGAAGCACAAGAAACTTATTGGCACTTTATACTCTTGTTTATAATTTTTTCGGGTTCAGCAGTTTGTTTCAAATGAATCGTATGATAGGAAAAATCATACTCTGGGAATGAACGTTTTATTAAATCTGAAATCGCTATGGCATCGATAAATCTGGGTGTACCCGAACACACCGAATTTCGTTCAATTTGGAGAAATCTATCCTCCCATTGCACGAAATTTTTTACTTTTTCTGCTGATAGATTATCCTTCACCATTTTGTTATACATTTCTTTGGAGTTACCCTGGCTCATATGAAAGTTTTTAGATCCCCCGATCTCCGCAGATGTAGCCGCATTCTCATAAATCATAGACATAACAACTATCCCAGCTATAATGTAAAGTAACATTTACTATACATTTAGATTATTCTAAAAATTCGGTGTTGTGGGTTTGCAGGTTGCTTGAATATAGTCGGTTTTCCCATATCTGTTCATTTTGAAATAATTAGTAAATATGAAATAAAATATTTAAATAAAGTAAGTATGTTTTTAGCAATCCTCTCACTTTTGTTACTTTCTGTGGCAATAGTTATGGGTGGATATACAAATGTAAAAACGAAAGAGGACGGGGAAGAACAAGAACAAGAACCAGAACCAGTACCAACTAATAATGATCCCCAGACCACTGAAGAGGTTAATGAAACGGAGCCGGAGCCGGCACCAGAACCTATAAATTGTGTGGGTAAATGGGGTGAATGGTCCCCGTGTTCTGTTGGTTCTATTGAGTGTGAGCTTAACAGTGATGGTGAGGGTGGTATTCCACCGATTGGTGTCCAGAAGCGTGATTGGATTACAATTACAAAGGCTGAGAATGGTGGTAAGGCGTGTGTGTACGACATCAACAAAGATGGAGCTAAGGCATGTAAGGGAGTTTGTAATAAGGATGTACAAATTTGTTATTCATGTGGTTACAAAAACTGTAAAGTATTTAAGATCGGCAGCGGGGCAGATGTTTCCGGAGCGGCGCCTTTGAACGGTGTAACATCTATAAAGATTCCATATGGAAGGAAAATTGATTTTTGGTGGCGGGACCCGGAGGGACGTGTCGCGCCACCACAACGCGTCGTCGAGGAGACGGGCGCGAGCGGTAACTTTGAGTTCTCGCCGTGCACGCCGATCCAAATAGTAGGCCTACGAATAAGCGAAAAGTTACCGTCCGAATACTAGTAGGCTACCAACCACTATAATCTCTATCATCTATTTTATTTTGCAATCGGAACCGAGAGCCCGAACCAATGTTTACCATGTTCACGTTTGCGCTTTGCCTCTTTTAAATTGTCTAAAACTCCAAACACCCGGAGGTCGTCCAGCCAATAAGGTCGCAAAGGGTTGTGGTCTATAGTATAGATGACACTACCGTTGGATGGGTCGTCCGCGTACATAGGCCAAAAATAAGGTGATCGTCTTTCACCTACACACTGTTCTGAATTAGTGGGTTGCTTAAGTACAATTGATTTTTCCCAGTATTTTCCATCTTTAACATGAATAGACCCCCACCCAGCTACACCAGCTTTGCACGAATCCATATCCTTTTCTCCATCCAATTTGGGGCAAGATTTACCCCCATTCTTAGCCGGTTGAATAACCTTGTAAGTTCTAGACCTCACCCCCGTCTTGTTTTCAACTGAAGTCGATAGTTTATTCGGTTCACAATCATAAAACCACGTTGGCGTAGAGCCGGGCATTGGTTGTAACGGGTTCGCGCCTGGCGTGGTGTCCCTATAACACTTATATTTTGGTAAGTCCAGTAAATCGTCATCAATTAAGTCACACCCTTGGCTGCAAGGTGACCATTCACTCCACTCACCCTGACAGTCTTGGGGTTCTGGGGTGGGTGGTTCCACGGAGGGTGGTTCCACGGAGGGTGGTTCCACGGAGGGTGGTTCCACGGAGGGTGGTTCAACGGAGGGTTGTTCAACGGAGGGTGGTTCAACGGAGGGTGGTTCAACGGAGGGTGATGCCCTTTTTCCAGACACTAACAAAACCCCAGTTCCTAAAATTAGTATAACAATAATTACCACTACTGCTATCATATATTAGGTTCACATAATTTTTACCATATCCGCCACCTTGTTGATGATGTTGAACAACTTGTAGACCGAATCCACATCCCCGGGCTTCACAATCTCAAGTTCAATTTGGTATGAGGCCTCCTCCTCCGAGTCCATGTCGACGTTGTCCCCCGAAGAGATTGTCATATCGATGCTCAGGTTCTTGCGCACAAAAGAGTGACGCATCTTCGTCCTTTTCCTATCCATCTCATACTCTCCAGAGATGGGGATCTCCCGAGCGATGCACACCCTTACATCTAGGGGTTCGCATTTGAAGTCCTCCTTGACGACACTGATCTTTTGGATCATTGTCTGTTCTCCCGTGTCTTCGTTGGAGGTGATGCGAACATTATTCACGTCATTGTAGTACACGTCGGACTCTATGTACTTGGTAGACTCCCACCCGTCGTAGTTCTTCAGTCCCTTTAGTACACGCTCCCATGTATCCCTGCCCACATTAGTATCGAAGAGGGAACCATTGTGCTTCCCGAGGCGAATTTCAACTTCGATGTTCTCTTCAGTCTTGAGGGCCTCAAATGTGGGGAGGATGGTATCGGTGATGTGCTTAATATCCATTGTGATTTTTACTTAACATTTATATTTTGCGTCTTTTACTTAAGCCTTTTTTATCGATAAAATGTAATGAAGGGTTTTACCAACCTCGGGAACACCTGTTATTTTAATACAGCTGTTCAATGCCTTCTACATACACCAGTTCTCACAAACTACTATTTAAAAAAACCATACGAAGGAGAATGTAGATTTACCCAAGTGTATTCTAAATTTGTTACAGTCTATTGGACGAGTGGTCGTCCAGAACTATCTCTCTTGACACTCCTAGCTAGATTCCGAGAAGAGTTCCCACGTTTTAAATCTAGGGAGCAACACGATGTCCAGGAAGCAATCCTGTGCATCATAGACATTCTCGAGCGTTCTTGTCCATTCATAAAACCATGGTTTTACGGTAAGAAGGTTCAAGAAACTATTTGGCCGGGTGGAAAGTCAACAAGTGAAGAACCCTTCAGTGTTCATTTGGTGACTTCTAATGGCAATGAGTTGGGAGATATGCTAAAAAGGAGTATGGATTGGAATGTGTTAGAAAACTTTGAGGACACCGAGGGTAAGGTGCACAACGTGGCTACGACGCGATCCCGCTTTTCGGAGCTCCCCCAAGTTTTGATGATTTCATTTGACACCAAGAGTAACATCAAAATTATAGAGACTATTGTTATCGATTCATTTGAATATAATCTCGTGGCGACCGCGCTTCACGAGGGTGATCAAAACGATGGACACTACGTATCATTTGTAAAATGTAGAAACAAGTGGCATTTTATAAACGATCATGATATTAAAATATGTCCATTACCTGAAGAGGCTGGATTCTACTTTATGGTTTACAATCTAAAAACTCCTTCATCTTGATGTCCTCCCTAATATTGACAATCGTTCGGTAAAATGTCCTTCTACCATTGGGATGTGTCTTATCCGTCCTCCTCTTTAGGGGTCTCCACCACATACGCTTCCCATCGTCCACGAATTCACATTCAACAATGGCTCCCTCTTCGAACCATGGTTCATTCATCAGGTCCATTGCAACTTCGGATTCAAACACCAACTTCCCCTTTTCCTGTACATAGAGTCTCCATGCTAGGGGACCACCAACCGTGCCCGGCACTTCCCATGAAGGTTCCTTCTTCATGAGAAAGTCCACTGTATTCTTCTCCTTAGGTTTCCATTTAAACATCGTCTCATGGGTGCCAATCCTTATTGGTTCGTTAACTGGTGTGAAAACGAGTCCATCGATACGTTGGGTGACGGTGGGGAGGTACACATCCAAGAACTTGTTATAGTCCCTCATTTGGTGAAATGTCTTGACTTTGAGACGGTACTTGTCATGCTTCATGTAGATTATAGACCCGGTTACAATCTTACATGCTTCCAGTCTTAGCATCAGATTCAAATCCCAAACTGGTTCACCATTGGCGAAGACTGCGTCATATACCATGAGGGTATTCTCGTAAAGTTCACCATCGAGGATGGTTCCCTCGTAGGCCACCTTTTTCAGGTTGATTGAGACTTCAAACATGTTGAAGGAACGGTTGACAAATAGGCATTTCTTTTTACCTTGGAACATGAGGGCAACCATCATATATCGCTCACCATCCGTCTTCTCACACACTAGGTATTCTGCACCCTTGAGAATTGGGAAATGTCGGCGTTCAATTGAGATAGGTTGGGGTCCCGGGAAATAGTCCTTACTCTTCCAACACGTGTGTATATAATTCACAACATATTTGTAAAGTGGTGAATCATTATCGATGGACATATCTTTATTTGAAAAAATAACTTTAATTAACTTTAACACCAGCGGCGTTTAGTATGTTACTTATACATTCATGTGTATAAGTTATCGTCAACTTAGATGCTGTAAATGCATAAATTTTCACTCCTTGCTCTTTGAATTTATCAAATATTTTTGGACTAATTTTCCACGTTCCAGATTTTCTATCTTTGATAGTCTTAATCACATTTTTCGTATTCATCATCCAGCATTTTGATTCTGTTTGTAAAACATGGTATATGTTGTCAGAAATCTTCTTCCCCAACACGGTGTCAAATGTCAATCCCATTTGGTGAACTGGTTCAGATGAATTAATTTTTACTTTGGATTTGAACATATCCCAATCAATACCTTCTAATGGACCTGGCATAACTAGGCACCCAATATTTTCATGTGGTTCTAAAAGTTGCTGTATAGAATCATCGTCTATCCCTATACCATGATCGATAAAAATAATGCGTTCATGTGACTTCATGTATTTTTGGATAATTTCAGCCTTATCATATGGATTGTCATTCACATATGCGATTTCATTATTAATATTACTCTGTAAGCATTTAATATTAATTTTAAGAACTACGTGAAGAGTTTTAACACTACATGATTTAGATCTCGATACTATAATAGTAGCCAACTTCATGTATTGAATATACATCTAAGCCTTAAGCCTGTCATTATAGCATGCGGTAAATGGTAAATTACCAACATGTCCCAGTGTCGTATTAACATCTGCATGAATTTTACCACCAGCTTGTTGCCAACGACGACAAAATGCATAGTCTTCTGAGAGGTACCTCTTGGTTTCTGGATCTATCATACAATCAAATGCGGCGTGATAATCATCAAAGTCTCTATTTTGGTGATCATTCTTACACCAGAGTTCCGGAAACTTTTCTTCGAGGTCTTTGAATACCGAGCGTTTGATGACCATGAAACCTGTTGGTCCATCAAGAATTTCAATAAATCCATTTGTAACAGGTCGATTAGTTGCGCCGAAATTAATGACAAGACTTGAAGATAGCATGGACATATCACGATCGTCTCCATTCTTGACAGCCTTGGCTGCTTGATCCCACATTACGACTTTTTTTGGGTAGCATGCTACAGATAAATCGTGACCAGACCTAACAAGGCGAACAACTGATGTTGGATCGAAATGAATATCAGCATCGATAAACATAAAATATTCACAATCTGTTTTTTGCATAAACCGACCAACCGAAACATTACGTGCGCGGTGAACAAGGGATTCGTTTTCAGTAGTATCCAAAAACAACTGAATACCTTCTCTTATTAAAAGGATTTGTAGTTGGATAATACTAGACATATATTTTTCTAGACAAAGTCCACCGTAACATGGGGTGGATAGAAATAACTTAGTCATTTATTACATTTGGGTTTTAACCTCTAAGTGTTTTTTTATGATAGTTTCAATTTTATTTAGTGTTGGAATCGATATCAAACACTTTTCACACATCTCCGTCTTTGTAACCTTTGATCCCAAAACAATATGAATGATCGCAGAAGCGATACTATTCGGTGTCTTACTCATAAGTTCTACACAGTCGTCTGTCGCGTTACACATTCTGTTACATTTCAACCTTTCATCCCTCGAAACTTCGAAAGAATTTAAAAGTCGACTCATGACATCAAAAGCTTTTGTAACGTAGTTCTTCTCCGTCTTACCCGCTATGGTGTCCTTAAACATTTGTGACGTTCGACTGATATCCTTAGATTGAATACCAAACATATCTGCAATTTCCTTCGTTGTTCTAGGAAACTTCGCTAGACGACACGCGTATAATACAGCGTTGGCCTTGATACCTAGACGAACTGCACCACGTGTGAGTTTTTCTGCATTGAATTTTCGATACATCATTTTAGCTTCCTTTAGAATCACGTCAGGTAAAGTATGACACGCTTCATCGATGTCTTTGTATGCATGAAATAGGGAACGATCTTTATGATTCATAGACATGTGAAAGTTTATTTTCGCCATGCGTTTGTTTTCATACGTTGAGAATCCCTGTGTTGAAATCACAGTCCCTTTCCCCCAATTTTGTGAAAACAGCTCCGGATTTGCATTTGGGTTCCCACACCTCGCTGGATCATTTACCTTCCCATCATCCGTAATACCACTTGTCCATTCAGCGGTATCATCTATAAACCTATCATCTACAAGACCGCATTCAGAACAGGTGGGTAAACCTTCGGGTGAATAAATTTTAATACCTGAACATTCTTTGCAAATATGTATATTAACTGGCTTTTCTTTTTCGTTTGTTTTTGATTGTATTGAATCTAGTTCTTTCCAAATTGCTGCCAGCATCTTTTTAGATACTGACTTTTTTAAGATTTTTGTTTTAACGCATTTACAGACTTAGGCTTTTAATATTCGTTTCAATCATATCCACCGTATTCTTGAAACTTCTACCCCCCGATGTTGATGGTTTCCATTGATTCCATTCTCGATCTATACTCTGGTGATCTGGTGGTAACTCAATATTCATACCCTCTATTTCCGTATCTGAAACGATGAAATCATTTAATTCGGAATCAGACCCTCCCTCATCATATATATCACTGTCTGTATCTTCGACGTCAATCTCAGAATAATAAGCAAACATATCATCTCCAAGATCTTTCATTTCTAAATCAGTAAATTTGGTTCCAGACGGGAAATGTTCCATTAAACTTTCGAAGGGTGCGGGTAACATGTCACCCTCGTCTACTTTGTAGACACATGCAGACTTATAAATTAGCTCGGTTGGGTTGAGGTATCGGACCCCGAGGGTCAGGCCGGTATTCATTGCAACGACACCGTACATTTCGTCTTCAATACCGTCTTCGTTTACGAGTAGTTTAACTATATCATTTTCAATTATTTCAGATGGCACGATCATGCTTAGAGTTTTCTCACAAAAAATAATGAGGGATAATATCACAGATGAAAGTTATTATATATTCGAAGGAAGGATGTCAGTATTGCGACCACGCGGTGACCCTCAGCGAAGCAGAGGGTCTCGAACACGAAAAGATTTTGATAGAAAAGGAGGAACTAAAAAAATTGTGTGGTGGCAGTATCGATTCCTACCCTCAAATATTTATTGACGGACGTCATATCGGAAACTACTTTGAATACCAAGAATACATTGAAGATGAATACGAACCCATTCTATCCCCCACTTTGAATAGATTCACAGTGTTTCCCCTGAAGTATCCCGGGCTCTGGGAACTCTATAAGAAGGCCCAAATGTCTAATTGGACCGCAGAAGAAGTAGATTTATCAACCGACCTATCCGACTGGAAAACCCTCAACGACAACGAACAAAAATTCATCAAGTATATCCTGGCGTTTTTCGCTGGCTCCGATGGAATTGTTTTTGAGAATATCAATAACAATTTCGCTGACGAAGTGCAAATTTCAGAGGCTCGTTCCTTCTATGCGTATCAATGTCACAATGAAATGGTCCACGGGGAGACGTATTCTAAACTAATCGACAAATACATCAAAGATTCTACTGAGAAAAAACACCTCTTTGAGGCTATACAAACCGTCCCCTGTATCGAAAGAAAGGCAAACTGGGCCCTAAAATGGTTTGACACTAAATCTAGAACATTTTCAGAACGTCTATTCGCATTCGCGTGTGTTGAGGGAATCTTCTTTTCTGGAAGTTTCTGTGCGATATACTGGCTCAAGAAGCGGGGCCTGATGCCTGGACTGTGTTTTTCCAATGAACTTATTTCTAGGGACGAGGGTCTCCACCAAGAATTTGCGGTTGAACTGTTCAAGCTCTTACGCAACAAACCATCAACAGATGTAATCCATTCGATTGTTCGGGAAGCCGTAGAGATTGAAAAGGGATTTATTTTAGATGCACTTCCCTGTAATCTTATAGGGATGAACTCAGACAAAATGTCTGAATACATAGAGTATGTATCTGACCGTCTTCTCAAACAGGTTGGACAACCCCCAATTTGGGGTTCTAAGAATCCATTTGATTTTATGGAAAATATCAGTTTAGATGGGAAGACTAATTTTTTTGAAAAGAGGGTGGGTGACTACGGGAAGATGGATGACACCTCTGATGATATTGGATTTGATGAAGAGTTCTAATTAAATAGTGGATCTTCGTTGATTTCATTCATGGGTTTCAAAACTCGTCCCGTGTCTTGAAATTCAATTTGGGGTTCTCCGAAATCTGGTTCGGGGTCAGGGGCATTGACCATATTAGGTGGTGTACTCACGACAACCTTCTTACCCTTCTTTTTACCATTAGACCCACAACTCTTCTTACCACCCTCCTTTTTCACATTCATCATACCCCAAACAATGAGAGTGAAAACGATCGCGTGAACAACCAGACCAAAATTGGAAGGACAGCCGGTTGGTGTTGCGATACTGGGACCTAATACTTGTCTAACGAGACGAAATGTCTCGGGGTTCGCAACTATAAAGAAGGTAAGACCTGAAATTACAGAAGTTAGAAATTTGTTCTGCTGTTTCTGACCGTTACATCCGCAACCACAATCTTTAAAGAGACCCATTATACTTTTGATATATGTCAACAAAAAAACTTACTTAAAGTCGAGCCTCCTATAATAAATATAACCAACCAACAATGTCGCTCTCTATTCAACAAATTTCCGATCTCTCCCCTGCTTCTGTGGGCTTCTCGAATCTCCGTAAGAACAAGAATGGCGGTAAAACCGTCTACCTAAACGCCGGCGGCAACAAAAAATGTTATCTTCAACTTCCCTTCATGCGATCCCCCTTCGGTCTCAGTACCTTTACTGATGAGGGGACTGGACGCACTACCTACTCCCTCGATCTCTCGTTTGATCCCGATAACGAGCAGGCTATGGGGGTGCACAAGACGCTCTCCGAGCTCGACAACATCATCGTCAACACCGTTGCCAAGAACTCTAAGGAGTGGCTCGGTAAGGAGTTCAACGTCGCGGTTCTCAAGGAGGCTCTCTACAAGCCAATGGTTCGCCCAGGTAAGGAGCAGTACCCTTCTACCATGAAGCTGAAGATTACGACCAAGCCCGATGGCACCTTTGTCCCCGAGGCCTACACTATGAACCGTGAGCCTACGACGGTCGACGCCATCGAGAAGGGTCAGAAGGTTATGTGCATCATCGACCTCAGTAGCATCTGGTTCATCGATAACAAGTTCGGTGTCACCATGAGGCTCAACCAATGTCTATTGGAGCAGTCTACGAAGCTCCCGTCCTTCGCCTTCCAGGGCCTCGATCTCCCAGAGCCAGAAGATGAGGACGACGAGGAGGAGGTTGATGAGGAGGTTGATGTCTAATGTCCCTAAAAAAAACAAAAAAAATCCAATCTCTATTGGTAAGAAGAAAAAAACTTCTTACGAATAAGTAAGAATGTCCAACATAGAGAAGAATCTCAAGAAGATTCTTAGAGGAAAAAAGGGGTGTTCACCCCAAAAGTATTTACCTTCAACAAAGAAAGTTGGATCTGGAGAGTATGGAAATGTATTCAAAGGGAATGTGAATGGGGATGGTAAGAGATATGTAGCCTATAAAGAAGTTAAGTTACCTGGAAATAATACAACCCTCGCTGAATTGCAGAACTATATCAAACAAAATCCAGCTCGAATGGAATACACAATTGCGAAAAAGTTGAAGGGCTTCGGTGTTCCAGAAAATTACATATACAAGACATGCAGTGATAAAGTCATCATCTATATGGAATACATCGATGGTGTAGAATTAAGAAAATGGTGGAATACCAACCCAACATTAGAACAACAAAAGTCTCTTATAGTTCAAATTATTTACAATCTCTACAGGATCCATAGAAAATATCCAAAATTCAGACACCACGATCTTCATGGAGGCAACATTTTGATAAAAAAGGTACCCGAAAAGAATATCAAAGTTGAGTTAAACAACAAAACGTATACAATTTCAAATGGTGGTATCGAGGCTGTGATGATTGATTTTGGATTTTCACTCTTCCCTCGTATAAAAAACCCTTTGATAAACGACAATTACTTTAAAAATATTGGAATTTCCAGAAACTCTCACAAACTATACGATATACACTTTTTCTTGAACAGTCTTTACGAAATGACCACGCAAACGAAAAACCCAGGGGTGAGGAATTTTATCAACTCTCTCCTACCACCCATGTATTTGGGTGCCAGAAGCACGGTTATTAAAGACTTTAGATTGATTGGCACCGACCGTAAAAATGTCGCTCACACCTTTTACCTACCGGGGTTTGAAAATATTTTATCTAAACCCTTCCTCACGGGTGAAACCAAGGTTTTACCCCTACCAAAGCCACGAAAATTTGTGAAACCCCCCATAGCTCCAAAAAAGAAATCCAGTACACCAATCAATAAGGCGGCTGCATATGCGAAGGCGGTAGCTGTTATGAAAAAACAACGGGAAGTCGGTCCCCGTTCCCCCAAGCCAATCCCTCGCAGACGGATGTGATTAAAGCACGATCTTGAAGACGCGCTTAGTGCCCTCATCAACTTCGGAGAGTATCTTAAACTTTGGGGTCTTGGTGAGCTTCACCCCATCCTTAGTGACGAATGATTTCATCCGTTCAACTTCACCACGGGGCATTTTCCTGGTGTACTTGAGTGTGACATTCTTAGTTCCAATAGTAAATTCAGTTGAAGACATTTTAATATTTACCTATAATAAAATATGATTGCTTTCGTGATTCTATTGATTGTTGTTATCATGATTCTCATGCGAACTGAACGGGCTCCACCAAAAGACGGTAAGAAATGGACGGTTTACGGGACCATGGGTTGTGGATGGACTCGTAAGCAGTTAGAATATATGAATAAGAAAAACATACCTCATACGTTTATCGATTGTGATAAAGAATCATGTGCTGGTATGGATGCGTTCCCGACACTCGTAGACCCCAATGGTAAACAATTAGTTGGATACAATGAAGTTTAGAGGCCACGGATGACGGTCATGGAGATGGCGAGAATGAGGGCATCCGTCAAGTTCTTGATAGGCTTGAGGATAGAGATGTGCTTCACGAGCGACCTGTTCCACACGAGGCGGAGGATGAAGGTGCTGATGAGGATTGTGAGCACGAAGATGAGAATTTCAGAGAGAATGTCAGACTTACTTTCGGATTTGGAAACCTCCTTGATCATTTATTAGGGGTGGATATTTTTTTTTTCTATCCCTACTTCAAATGAAAGACCTCCCCCTGAGTGGGTCAGAAAGTAGGTTTACAAATAGGAGATGGGGGACAAGTATAGGTATAGGTAACAATAATTGTTATGCGTACGCTGTTGGTGACTATGAAGCCTATCGTTGGCAGAAATCTATACCAGGTGATAGATCTGGATTGTCAAATGGTAATCACACCTATACCCACTGTACAGGTCTCCCAAACCGCGTCGTATCAGACAACCCCAAAAAGGTCTACAAGGTTGATGCGAATACAAAATGTAAAAAGGGCTACTTCAAGGTCATGATGTTTGTTTCCCCTGGGCGACCAACTAACTATATTCGTCAGGGTGACTTTCACTTTTACAAGCAACATAGTGTTGTAGAATACAAAGTGAAGCCCGGGGACACGATAAAATCGGTGGCTAAGTTCTTCAAGGTACCAGAGTCAAGGATAAAGAAGGCTGGAACCTTCAAAACTGGGAAACGCATTGTATTCAAAGCTAACGTATTCAGTCACAAGAGGGGGTGGGCTACGGGTCCACTTCTGACTGACGCCAAGGGGGGTATGATAAAAGATCCCCGCAAAGCTTCTAGGAACTACCCAGGTCTAAACTATGAGAAGTACTGTAGTTCATTCTGCGTCAAGAATTCCGGCATCAAAGTCGGAAAGACTCATCCCAAGGTCCGATAGAATGCTATCTAAATCCATCAAATTTTCGACACCGTCGAAGGACAAGTCAAAAAGATCGATAACCTCCATTGTAGTATTTTCATTCAATGACACAGTATTTGACACTGCTGTGTGATTGTTCTGTACTGTGACTGTAATTTTAAATTGCGAAGCATCAAAAACTTTTCTACATACGGGACAAGTATTTTTACCTTTATTTTTCCATTCCTGTAGACAGTGGGAATGAAACATATGTCCGCATCGAGTCGGTGGATTTGCCCGAGTCGACTTGACCTCATTTAGACATATGGAACATGTTGACATTCTATAGTACGGGTGTAAAGTTTTTTACCAAATTTAGCTCAGTTAGTAAATCTTGGAGGCGTTGACAAGTGGTTTGTTGCAGTCATTGCAGTTGGTCTTCCCCTGCTCGTCTTGGATCTTAGAGAGCATCTCTGGTCCAGACTTTTGGAGCAGCTGGCGGTACGAATAGTTGTCCTCGAATGAAATATTGTTCTGTTTCATCACATAGTTGTTGAACAGTTGGGCTGACGTGTTTATGGTGAAGCATCGACCATCGGCCATGCCAAGTCGTTGAGACATCTTTTATTAAAATACACCTAGAAATTAATTTGTCTATTGGATATAGTTTTCA
>Ga0257114_1001463_pt1 | contig 16785 bp, 8 predicted proteins | sample SI112_10mmetaG_FD_190149 | JGI IMG/M metagenome (GOLD analysis project Ga0257114, IMG submission 190149) | Marine microbial communities from Saanich Inlet, British Columbia, Canada - SI112_10m | ecosystem: Environmental > Aquatic > Marine > Inlet | place: Canada: British Columbia | collected...
GGGATGACGATTTGAGGCACGTCGAACGAACGAACCAACCGCCACTGTACTATTTCTGCGCTATATTTTATCACACACGCACGTAGCTAGTTTCTTCTAATCATCGGGTAGTAGCCTGCATCAAATACATCAGAACGCCACCCGCGATGCCGACGTTTAAGCTTTCCATCTCCCCCGACATCGGAATCGCCACCGGCTTGCACGCGCGCAAGGCATCGTCGCTCAATCCTTGACCTTCGGTACCGAGCACTAGACACGCCTTCGCCACAGCCTTTGCCCGTTCGGGGTCGACGTCTTCTTTCGCGCTCGGCTCGGCGGCGTACAACTCCATGTTCAATTCTCTTCCAGCGCTCGCGAGATCGTCGAACGAATCGAAGGCGACGAAATCGACTCGAAACGTCGCCCCACGCGCCGCGCGCATCGCCTTGTCGTTGAACGGATCGCACGTTCCCGGAAGTAAAGCCACGGTGTCCCAACCGAACGCCACCGCCGTGCGCGTGAGCGTTCCCAAATTCCCGGGATCTTGCACCCCCTCCACCGCGAGCACGCGCACGACGTCCCTCTGTTTCGCACCATCGACGAACTCGCGCGCGTTCATGATCACCGGCGACGCGAACTCCCCCACGGCGTCCAACCCGTCCGCGTTGTTCACCCCCGCGCACTTTTTCAGCACGCTCGCCGGCGCCCGAATCACCCTCTTCGCCCGAATTCCCGCCGGCGCCTCCGCCCAATCCGCGACGAACAGCGTTTTCGCTTCGCGCCCCTCTCCCGCGCGCCCGAAGCACTCGCGCATGAGCACGCTCGACGACAGCACCACCGTCCCGCGCTCGTCCCGGTACGCCTTGCTCTTGCACAACTTTACAAAGTGCTTCACCGTCGCGTTCTCCGCGCTCGACACGCGCTCGACGCCGTCCGCATCGGCGGCGTGCGCGCGTCGACCGTCTCGCGCGCTCGCGCGCGCCGTTCGCGCGCGCGGCGCGCGGTGCGCGGCGTTTTCGTCGCCCGAAAAGTGCAATTCGCGGATTCGACGCGCGCGCGACTGGGACGCCGCGCGCCCCGGCGCGCGCGCGACGACCGCGGCGGCGCGACGCGACGCGCCGCGCATGTTCGCAGCACTCGCGACGCGCTTTAGCGCCGCGTCGCGTCGCGTTTTGCGTCGAATCCGCGCCGCACTTCGATGCGCGCGCTCGGATTCGCGCCGACGCGTTTTCCGCCGCCGCGCCGCGCGTCGCGCGTCGCGGCGTCCTCGGACGACGCGGCGTCGGCGCTGCGACGCCTCGGGCTCGACGCGCGCGACGCCGCGACGCTCACCGAGCGAGACGTGCGCGACGCGTACCGCGCGACGATGCGCGACGCGCACCCGGACGCCGCGCGAGGGTCGACCGCGCGCGCGCTCGCGACGCGCGCGGCGTACGAGCGCGCGATGGCGTCGGCGCGCGACGGGACGCTCGCGAGCGCGAGCGACGGCGACGGCGACGCGTTCGCGGCGAAGACGCTCGCGAGGACGTTCGACGGCGCGCGACACGGATTCGTCGCGGCGACGCGGTGTCGCGGCGCGGCGGCGTGCGCGTCGAGCTGCGTCGAGGCGGCGCCGAGGTCGTTCGTCGCGGACGCGACGACCGGGAAGGCGCGATGGATCGAGCGGGATGACTTCGGGGACGCGAGCGCGGACGAGACGTCGGCGCTGGCGTACGCCGAGTGGTGCGCGAGCGAGCGGTGTCCCGAGAAGTGCATCGCGTTCGTCACGCGGCGTCAGCGGGAGTTCATGCTGGAGGTGTTGGAGAACGACGACGGGGCGTCGGGCGTCGACGCGTTTCTGCGCGAGCTCGTCGAAACCGCCGAGTACGTCAACGGTCGCGAGGCGGGTCGACGCCGCGCGCGCGAGAGAGAGAGAGACGAGTAGAAAACAAACGTCGGTAGATTAGATCAGGACGAATAGAAGACAAAACGTCGGTGGATGAGACGACGCGCGCGCTCAAAACGTGTCCGTGAGGTCGACGCAGTTCCCGCACATCGTCCGCGCGCCGTTTTTGCCCTCGCACAGCCAACACGCGTCGCCGGCTTTAAACTTGCCCCCGAACGCGTCGCTCGGGTTGATCCCCGTGCCCTCGCACTGCCCGCACGGCTTCCAGCCCGTGCCGCGGCACACCGGACACCGCGTCTCGGGCGCGGGATCGGCGCGACGCGACGCGTCGCCGGCTGTTGCGAAAAGTGTCGAGACGGTGTTCGCGCGCGCGGGGCGCGACGCGCGCGCGGACGACGACGACGCGGACGGCGCGAACGACGGCGATGGGCACGTCGACGGCGCGCGCGTCGACGGGACGCCGACGCGCATGGTGCGGCGCGCGGGAGTGCGGCGCGAGCTGGGAAAGACTTCGTCGAGGCGACGATTGACAACGGGACAAAGCTAGAATGCGACGAACGACGACGCGCTATATCTTGTAGTTGAACGTCACCGGTGGCGCAGGTTTCGCGTCTGGGATCTTGCCCCAACCCTTGAGCTTGTACGAGAGGCGCTCCAAGTCGGCGATGCGCACGGCTTCGCGCTTGCGGAGGACGTGAAGCGTCGCGGAACGCGAACGGCTGTTTTGACGCATCTCTTGCTCGCTCGGGCGCTGAGCGTCGTCCATGTGCATGCCCCACTTGCGTTCAAGCTTCTTCGAGCACTTATCGGCGTGGTTCTTGAGCGCCCACTCGTAGAGGGGGAAGTCGTCGCGGATGACTTCGTAGTCGCGGAAAAAGTCGACGACGATGGCGCACTCGCTGTGCTTCCAGGTGAGGATGCCCAAACGTCCGTGTTCGGGCATGATATCGAATGCGGCGTGCATACCGCGTCGCATCTCGTCAAACTCTTGGTTCAGCGCGATGCGTAAAGCTTGGAACGTGAGCTTGGCGGGATGCATCATCTGGTATTCTTTGCCTTTGGCCTTGGCGACGAGGGCGGCGAATTCCTTCGTCGTGCTCGGGAGCGAACCGTTTTCACGCGCGAGCACGATGGCGTCCGTGATTCGACGGGCGGCGATTGGATCAGTGGTCTCACCGTATTCGTGAATCACCCGTCGAAGTTCTTCGCGCGAAACGAGTCTGAGATACTCGCTCGCGGGGACGCCGCGCTCGACGTCAAAGCGCAAGTCGAGCGGACCGTCTTGCTCGGGTCGGAACCCTCGCGACGAGTCGTCGAATTGGGGCGAAGAAATCCCTAAATCTAAGAATACTCCAGACGGTTTCACGCCGAGCGGTCTCAAAACGTCCGCCATGCATCCGAACGGGGCGTGGTGAATCTTAAACCTGGAGTCTTCTCTTTCGAGCTCCTTGCCCACCTTGATCGCCTCTGGATCCATGTCGAACGCGTGCAAGCGACCCTCGGCGGAAAGCGCGGCGAGAATTCCGCGCGTGTGACCTCCACGTCCGAAAGTTCCGTCCACGTACACGCCCGAGCGATCAGGGGCGACGAGAGCCGCGATGGTTTCCGCTAACATCGCCGGCGTGTGCGTTCCGTACGCCTGATCCGTGGCGCGCACGCCGAACGTGCTCTTTTTCGCCACCGTCACGGACACGTTGCGACCGCCGAATCGCGCACCGTCGCGCTTCAACGCCTCGTTTCTGCCCGCTTCGTCTACGAACGTGATGAATCCCGCTCCTTTGGGTTGACCCGACTGCGGGTCGCGCAACAGACGCGCCTGACTGACCATGGCGCCGCAGTCGGCGAAATACTTGGTCACCTCCTCTTCGTTCGCGCTGTGCGGCAAATACTTCAAAAACACCTCATACCCATCTTGTGCGTTTCCTTGCGCTGACGCGCGCGCCGCCGCGGTGTTCACCGCAGTCGCCGGCGCCCCGCTCGTCGTCGCGCTCTTCGGCGCCGCGCACCTAAAGCACGACGTTCGCCGTGCAAAGTTACTACACCCACACGCCCCACACGACCAATCGTCCGCTCGTACATCATGCGGCGACATCGAAGGCGCGGTATCGGCGTTTGACACGGATACATTCGCCGCCGCGCCGCCGCCGCCGCCGAACAACGGCGGTCGCGGCACCTCCATGGTCTTTATCGTCGGCTTCGCGTCCTTCCCGGGCGTCACTCCCCCATTCGCGTGCACCGCGACGTCCCCATCATCCACTATCACCTTCAACTCGACTCCATCCAGCGTTTTTCCATCGAACGCCTCGACGAGCTTCTCCGCCGCGCTTCGGGACGCCGTCGTCGCGAACGCTTGCCCTCCCGGTGGCTTCGGGCCTTTCCCGTGCGTTCCCCACATCCCGACCACGACGCTCGCGGCGTCCAAACCTAGAAACGCGCTCACGCCGTCCGCGTTCGCGGTCTTCGTGAGTCCAACGACGCGCACGCGCGTGGGTTCGCCGCCGCCGCCATCGTCCTGCACTTTTTGCTTTTTCGACCGCTCATCGCCGCCGCCCGGCGATTTGTCCTCGCTCGAGCGCTTCTCTTTCTTCTCCTTCTTTTCTTTCTTCTCCTTCTTCGGCGTGGACGAACCCATGGGCGCGGCGAAGTGCGGCGACGCGCGCGGGAGAGGCGTTCGCGGGAGCGCGAGCGGGACGCGAGCGCGACGAGTTTTGCAGAAGGCGACGCGAGCGCGACGTTTCCCTAAGATGAACGCTAGCGATGACAAGCTAAAACTAGTACGACTGTGACGGATCGTCGACGTGTTCAACGCGCGTGATCGGTCATGGGGGCGTCCGCGGCGGCGGCGGACAACAGAGCGTCGATGCCGAGCGGCGCCGTTCGCGCTCGAGCGTTGAAGAGGATCTTCGAAAGCGCGTCCGCGCGATCGACACCGCGTCGCTTCGGTGGTTTCGGACCGAGATAGTGCAAGTCAGCGCTTCGCACGTGCGCGGTTTCGACGTCGACGTCGAATCCCGACGGACCGACGAGAAAACGGCCCGAGCGGCCCGGCTCGAGCGTCGCGGGCGCGGCGACTTTCTCCGACGCCCGCGGTACCGCATCCACGGCGGCGATGACCATTGGCTCATCGTCACCGGTGACGAAGAATCTTCCGTCGCTCGACTTCGTCAAGGTGATGATTTGCGCCGCGGTGGGGTCTCCCGGGAGGACGACGCCCGCGCGCGAGAGCACCGTCGCCGCGCCTTCGTCGCGCGTGAAAAACGCCGACGTCTTCGCATCGCGCCACGCCAACACGAGCGGCGTCGCGCCATTTTCGTACGCCGCCTCTTTGTGGTAAAACAGCAACCCATCGATCTCGGTACCGATATCTCCCGCGTACGCTCTCGAGACGCCGTCGACGTCGCACTCGTACCACGGCGTCGGGACGAACGCGAAGTCTCTCCCCAGCGCCGCGTTCGGCGCCTCACACGCGTCGCACTCCTCCGTCAATCGCGTGTGCGCCCAGAAAAACCGAAACTCCGCGTCGCAATCGTACATCGCCGCCCCGTTCCAAGCCATGACGTCCAACACGTGATACGCGCCTCGCGCGTTCGCCGTCGCCGCCTCCTTCCCTCGCCCGCCCGTCTCATTCCTCGCCCGCTCATCCTCCGCGAACACGCAATCGAGTATGCAAAAGCACTCCCCGCTCCGCCCTCGACTCGTCCGCGCGCTCCCTCCCGGCAATCCCGATTGAAACGTCCGCAGCGTCGTCCCGTCCCGCGCGCTCCGCGCCGTCGTTCGTCCCCGCGTCGCCACCACCACGCACCGCGTCCCGCGCGGTCGCGCGCGCGCGTACCACCGCTCGCGAAAATCATCCGGCGCGTCGTCCCACATCCACTCCGGCTGCGCGACGACGTCCGCGTCGTCTCTCGCGTCGTCTCTCGCGTCTTCGTCGTCTCTCGCGTCTCTCGCGTCGTCGTCGCGCGCCGCGTCCGTCGCGCCGCGGCCATCGCGCGCGTCGTCGTCGTCGTCGTCGACGTCGTCGTCGTCGTCGTCGTCGCGCGCACCGCGCGCGTCGCGCGTCGCGCCGTCGCGTCGCGTCGCGACGCGCGCGACGGCGCGCGCGACGGCGAGCGCGTCGCGCTTCGCCGCGCGCTGTCGCTCGAGCGTCGCCGCGCGCCGGCGCGCGGTGTACGCGCCGCGCGATCGCGCGAATTTCCCGTCGCGCGTCGGCGCGCGCGCGGGCATCGCGCGCGGCGCGCTGTCGCGTCCGCTCGCCTCCCGACGCGCGCGCCGTAACGCTCGCGCCGACGTCGCGCGAACGACGCCGCGGCACATCGCGGCGACGGCGACGACGCGCGTCGCGACGGCGACGCGGGCGAAGAATAAATCGACGCGTCGAACGCGCGCGCGAGGGCGCCCGGACGACGCGCGCGGACGCGCGCGCGGACGATCGCGCGCGTCGCGCGTGATTGTTCGTTCGCGGTAACGAACGTCGACATCGCGCGACGACGCGCGGCGTCGAGACGACGCGGATCGCGATGGCGACGGGACGCGAGGGCGAGGCGCGCGACGCGGTGCGGGACGCGGCGCCGGCGACGACGACGACGCGGGACGGGGAGGCGACGACGCGATGGATTGGACGCGGCGAGACGCGCGAGGAAGGGGGCGAACGCGGGAAGGGCGCGACGGCGACGCGACGCGCGCGCGACGCGCGAGATCTCGAGCGGAGGCTCGGGTTTTTGGTGTCGCTCTGGATGGCGTGCGTGTCGAGGGTGACGCCGCAGATCGCGCTGGCGGGAGTGGTCGGCGCGGGCGCGCAGTGGTTGAAACTGTCGGCGTGCGACGAGACGCAGCGGTACTCGACGACGTGTCGGTACGCTTTTACGATCGAAGCGCACTACGCGGTGTCGGCGGTGCTGTCGTTCTTGCTGGTGTTTCGCGCGGTGCAGGCGTTTAGGCGGTTCGAGGATGGGAAAGTCGCGATGATTGACGTGAAGGACGCGCTGCGAAATCTCGCCTCGGTGACGGACGTCGAGGCGCGGGAACCGGCGTCGGGGTCGATCGCGTCCATGTTTTCGAGCAAAGATCACCATACGCCGACGACGATAGAAGAGTTTCAGAGTGAAATTCGTCGATTGTGCAACTTGACGTTCGCGTTCATGCGACAAGCTTTGCGCGAATCGCGATTCGGCGTCGTCGACGCCGGCGTTCGCGGCGGCAAGCGCGACGTTTCGACCGAGTCTTTGCTCCACCGCGATGACGACGGCACTCCGAACGTTTCCAATCTCACTAAACGTGACGAACGTACAGAGTACGCGAAGTTGGCGGTCGAGAATCGTCCGGATGCGGTTATGATTGACGCGCTGACTCGCATCGAAACCATGCACCGCGCGGGCGTTTTGAGCGAACGCGCCGCGATGGAGGCATTTCGCGAGTCTCAACGCGCGCTCGACGCTTATCGACAGGCTATGCTGATAATCGAAACACCGACACCGAAACAGTACTCTCATACCGTGACGGTGTTGCTATTCGCGTTCATCTTCTCCGCGCCGTTTGCGCTCAGTTCGCTCATGGATTGGCGAACGCCGCTCGTGAGCGCGACACTTGCGTGGTTATTTTACGGCGTCAATGAGATTGCGAGCACACTGGAAGATCCATTCAAATGGGTGCTTCCGGCTCACCCCCTGAATGTCATAGCTCGAAGAATCGAACGGGAGATGGATGCGTTCAAGATGAGCAAAGACGTAGTCGGCATCGACGTGGACGACGAACCGCTATCGGTAGATTCAATGAATTACCGGAGATGGCGCAATCCGTTTTGGTTCGTGATCGATTGCTTTGCTTGGGAAAAGACTACGCTTCCTCACATCGGCCGTCAAATTGGCCTCGCGGCCGTCGTCGGTATCGGCGCGCAGTTGCTGAAGATACTCGTGTGCGGTTGGAACGTCACTGACTCGTCGCAGTGCCTTGTGACGTTTGATCTCTCTGCCCATCGTATACTGGCGATGCCTATTTCGCTCTTACTCGTCATCAACACTGATTGGGGGTACGAGCGTTTCATTTCTTCCAAAAAGTTGGTTGTCAGTATGCAGAACAGTCTGCGTTCGTTGACGGCGTGCTCGGCGATTTTCACGACGGCAAAAAATGACGACCTGAGTGCGGTCGAAGCGGACGCAAGAGAAGTGCAGCGTTTGTCGAACGTCATGTATGGCTTCGCGAGAATCGCCGTGCGAGAGCTTATAAGTCGTGATCCATCGGGAAATACAGTCAAGCTCGATGATATTTTAACGATGGACAAGTTTGGCGGCGCGTGTAAACTCTGCGATTTGGTTCGAGAATCGGAGCACCCTGAATTGAAATCTCTACCCGTGCATGCGTTCCCGACGTGGGTAGGGATGAGACTAAACGCAATTTTTGAAGAATACGGTCAATCAGGCGCTATGACTGAGCGCTTTAGCGCTGAGGCCTACCGAAAAGTATGCAACTCGCTGCAGGCGATGCAAGGCTTGATGCGAGTCGTGTCGACGCCGGTGCCGAACCATTTTCGACACTTGCTGCAAGTTTTACTATTCTTCTATGTCTTCACTATGCCGTTTGTTTTGAGTGTGAGCTACCAGTGGATCACGAGCGTGCCAGTGATACTCGTCGCACTCGCGTTTTATGGTATCGCCGAGACTTCCACAAGTATGATGGAACCGTTCAGTTGGACCGGTCCGCGCCACGATCTGAGTGGAATGGGTTCGCGCATGTTTACTCGTCATGAACGACTTGGTGCGTTCGCGATGAAGATGCGAGGCAGTGACGATACATGGGTGAAACTCATGGATGAAGCTAAGATTCTGGGCGATCATTTGAGCACAGCTGGCGGCCTCTACAGGGAGAGCCTCGGCGCAAACCGGAGTAAAAAGTCACTCCTGGCGGCACCTTCCATCCGCGTTAAGAATATCTCAAACTACGAGAAAGAATTTAAAACAGGTGCCATAAAGAACATGCAGGCGCTACGCACGGGTTGGTCTTTCGTCTCATGCGTGTTTCACGTGCGAAACACAGTCGTGCCGCAGATTGCGCTTCAAATTGCATTGACTGGCGCAGTATCCGTACTCGCAAACTTCTTGAAAATTCATTGGTGTGGGAGTTCGGTTTCGAATGTGACGCAATGCAGTTTCACGTTTGATGACAAAGCACACGTTATGAGCGGTTCTATAATCGGCTTCACCCTCGTTTTCAGGCTTATGTTCTCTTACTCGCGATATTACGACGGCAAAGGCTTGGTTGGCGTGATGGTGAACAGCTTGCGTTGTCTCAACCTTGGTGCGTGCACGATGATGCGATCTCTGAATCGGAGATCATCTCCTGAGCTGGAGCAAGAAATTAACGATGATGTCACGGAGATTCGTCGGTTATCATGCGTGCTTATGGCGTTCATGCGGCAAGCCGTTCGTGAGCGTCGCCACGGCGTCGAGCCTTTCACGTTGAAGAAGTTGTCGCCTACCGATGAAGAGATGATTGATGATCCTCGAGGCTGGCCGTCACTATCGGTTATGCTCACAGATGCTGAAAAAGCTCGCTATTTAAAATGTGATTATAGAGCGCGAGTTGGGTGCTGCGCGTCGAAGATGATCGCCATCATTGACGAACGCCGTCGCCTCGGACACATCTCCGAACGCAGCGCATTCGAGATGCTCGGTCGAATAGAGGCGTGCGTGAATGCGGTCGCTGATATTGAACGAATCGTCTCAAGCTCGATGCCTTTTGCTTTCATCCATTTGATGAACTTTGTCGTCTTCTTCTTCGCACTTTCTTCTCCGTTTGTGTTCATCACCTCGTACAAATGGCTCGCCGTCGTGCCGTCAATGTTGGTGACTCTATCGCTATTTGGAATCGCAGAGCTGGGGAGTTTGTTGGCTGATCCTTTCGGCTGGGAAGATCCTAAACACGACTTAACGCAAGTTGGCTGGGCACTGTACACTGAGACCATCGCCATTCATGAAAAATGTGCGCGCGCCGTCGGCGATGCTGAAGAAACAACACACTCGGGCGTGGATGCTCTCGTTCTGAGCGGCGCGGCCGCCCCCAAAGCCCTGAGAGATCTCACAGTTTGGGAGGCAGTACGACGTCAACGTGGCGTGGATTCGACTTCGTCGTACTTTTCGTACTTGTTTCGATTGAGAAACACCGTATTCCCACATATTTGGCCGATAATGTTCGTCATGATGTTCATAGGCGTTGGCGCGCAGTTTTACAAACTTGAGTTTTGTGGCGACGACGTTACGGACCACAGGATGTGCGACGTCGTGTTTGCGCCCGCAGCTGTTTCTATAATTGGACGTATGACAATGTTTGCGGTTGTCTATCGATTCTTCTTTGCGTTTCGAGTATTTTACGAGGCAAAGACGGGGATTTACGATCTCCTGTACTCGTTGTACACGCTCAACATCCAAGCCTGCGCGCACTTGCGCGAGCTTTCTAGGGCGGGGAAGCCAATCAAAGATAACTCCGCTAAAGCTGTTCGCAAAGCTCGATATGTAGTTCTTCGTTTGAGCTGTGCACTTTTTGCAAGCATGCGTCAGAGCTTGAATAAGGATCTCGCCCACGGCGAGACGAAAACGAAACTGAGCGACGCCCACACTCTCTTTTACGATGAAGACGCTGAATCACTACTGGGTGCGCTTCTCGATGAAGAAGGCAAGAATAGTTTCCTCAAACTGTTGGACGCGTCTTCAGAAGAACGCGTCGCTACGATCGCCGCTCGTCTTCTTGCGGAAGTAGAGACCGCCCGAAGCTCTGGATGCATAACTAATCGTGGGGCAGCGATGATGGCGAATAGCATGCAAACCGCTCTGCACGCGTTTTCTCGTTGTACCCGCGCAAGGAACACGAGAGCACCATACTCGTTGAAACATTTGATCAACATTGTACTCTTTTTGTGGATGTTTGCGACCGCAAGCGTCATCGTCGTGGCCTTCACGTACATGACGTGGCTACCACTCGGCATTCTTGCCTTGACACTGTATGGAATGATCGACATGGCCGGTCTCCTTGAAGAGCCTTTCACGCGCGATGTCATGTGCTCAAACGATTTAATCGTAATGGGCCAATCTCTGTGGAAATCTTGTGCGCACACGCACGAAAGCTTGGCAGAAAGCGATGAGCTCAAAGCGGAAATCTCTCTCTTGGTGAAGCGAGTCGAGGAAAAACGCCTAGACGTTGGTAAGGAGTGCTACAAAGAAGTGAGAGAAAAAGTCGATCAGACTGCGGTCGCTCCTGCTTGGACTTATGATCGCGAAATGCCGGCCGGGTGGACGTTCCCGAAGCAACGAAGCTTCAGGAGTGGCAAATTTGGTATTTTCACCGAGTTCGTGTCTCTACGTGGGACGCTCATCTTGCCGACGCTTCCTTTCATATTTGCCGCTTGCGCCGCCGCCATGGGCTTGTACTTCCTATCCGAAGCCGTCTGTGACAAAGATGAGCTTTACACCACCGGACAATGCAAGACATTGATCACGCCCGATGGTCATACTATCGCCGTCCCAGTGTTGGGCTTTTGCATCGCCCATTTGCTGAATTTGACGTACACGCGCTACTACACCGCTCGTGAATATTTGGACAACTTGATCGATTACGGGAGAGACTTGGTCATTGAACTGAGCACTGCATTTCAATCGTCCGAAACTGACGAAGATTGCGCGGCACACGCGAAGATGCTGAGCATGTTAAACTCGCTCATGGCTTTCGTTCGTCAATCGATTCGAGAGTCTCGAGTAGGATATCCCTCGACTTTCCGACCAAAGGAAGAGTTGACACCCAACACCGTACTCGATGACGATTTCTTTGGCGCTCCATCGACGAAAGATCTTATGAATGCAGAGCAGCGAAACGCCTACGCTGGTATCGCGCCTGCGTTTCGTGTCAGTAAGTGCAGCGGCGAATTGAAGCGCGCGATGCGTTCGCTCCCAAAGAGTCAAGTCAACAACGAACAGAGACTTTACCGCATCTACCACGATATCGACTGCATCCTCGATGCGTGGACAAACTGCGAAACGATCGTCAGCACTCCGATCCCGCCCTTCTACATGTACTCCGTGTACTTGCTCTGTTATGTCTTTGTGCTCACGTCGCCGCTCGCGTTTATTCATTCGTACGGCGCGGCGGTGGCGGTGCCCGTGGGCTTGCTCACGTTTGTCGTGTGCGGCATCGTGCGCGTTTCGACTGAGATGATGAACCCATTTAAATGGAGCGCTAGTTCGCACGAGATCAACGAGGTCTCGATGAAAGTCTACCGCCTGACGCGCGTATTCCCAGCGGCCGCGCCGTCGCGAGGTTAGACGCCGCGCGCGACTTTGATTTGATTGTTATTTTCGATCGACTTTAATGATTAAATCACGCAATCACGCCGACAATCGTTTTCTACCTTTCCTTCGCCGCCGCGCCAGCACCTTTCTCCCCCCCACCGTGCGTAATCGCGCCCTAAACCCGTGCCTTCGCTTTCGCACCAAGTTGCTCGGCTGATACGTGCGCTTCGTCGCGCACCGCCACGCCTCCGTCGTCTCCTCCTCTTCCTCCACCTCGACACCGACCGCTCCCGGCGCTTCGATCGCGACGTCTAATTCCAGCACGCGTTCGGCCAAGCGATACGCATCGAACGTCATCGCCGTTCCCGCCGTCTCCGTCTCCGTCGCCTTCGCCTTCGCCTTCGCGTTCGCGCGCGCCCTCGCCGCCGCCGCCTCGAGCTCCAGAAACATCCCTCGCGACGCCAGCGAGCCGTCCATGACGAACGCGCGCGCGCGCATCGCCGCCGCGGTCGCGCTTTCGAGCGCGCGTTCGCGCGCGTCGCGCGTCGTCGCGCTCCAGCGCGTCGCCGTCGCGCCGTCGTCGTCGTCCTTCGCCGTCGCCCCGTCCTCGCGCGCGCCCGTCGCGCGCGCGCCGCGCGACAGCGCGCCGCGCACCGACGCGCGCGTCGACGCGCGCGTCGACTCGCGCGCGATCGCCCGCATCCCGCGCGCCGTCGCGCCGTCGCGCCGTCGAATGGCGAAAACCTCCGCAGAGCGCGGCGATGGGACGCGACGCGCGACGACGCGAGCGATGAAGCGCGCGCGCGGCGACGACGACGGGCGCAACGCGCTGCGGCGCGCGGTCGGATCGGGCGCGCGCGATCGCGCGACGGCGATCGCGCACAGGAAGTTTTCGTGCGGGGAGACGCTGTTTCGAAGGTATTACGACGCGCAGGGCGTGACGCGCGACGCGGTGGACGCGGCGGCGCTGCGGGAGGCGCTGGCGACGCCGCTGCCGGCGACGTACCGCGTGCACGGCGCGCGGGAGGGCGACGCGGCGAAGAGGGCGCTCGTGAAGGCGCTGGAGGCGCTGCGGGACGGCGGCGACGTGGAGGAGACGCACGGCGTGTTCGAAGCGGCGAATCCGACGGGAACGCACAGGCGAGGCCGACCGGTGGTGCCGGAACACGTGGGAGATGTGTTTGCGTTCGGCACGAGCAGAGGGCTCGGGTCGAGGCAGGAGGTGGTGAGCACGCTGCCGGTGCGCGCGCTCGGCGCGACGTCGGGGGCGAGATGTTTGGACGTGTGCGCCGCGCCGGGGCAAAAGACGATGCAGTTGCTCGAGTGCGCGCGATACGGCGCGAGTGGAGGCGAGGGCGTGGTTCACGCGAACGATGCGCATCCCGGAAGAGTAGGGACGCTGCTCGACGCGATCGATCGGCACGCGCGGGCGGGTTGCGAACGCGCCGGGCTCTTCGTGACGCGATCGTTTGGACAGGACTTACACTTTCCGTTGTTCGTGTCTGGAGGCGATCTAAAGCGCGCGCTGAAAAACATTGGTGGCATGGACGACGATGAGAAGCGACGCGCGGCTTTGCTCGCGATTGGTGGATACACGCACGTCTTGGCGGACGTGCCGTGCAGCGGCGACGGAACGATTCGTAAGGATGCGGATGCCTTGGTGCGTTGGCATCCGGGAATAGGCAACGCGCTTCATTCCACGCAGCTCGCCGTCGCGCGACGGTGCGCGCAACTACTCAAGCCCGGCGGTAGCATGGTGTACTCCACGTGCACGTTCAACCCGATCGAGGACGAGGCGGTCGTTCAGACTCTTTTGATGGATCAAGATTTGTCGCTCGAGCTCGAAGAGCTCGATTTACCGCTGAAAGGTCGGCCTGGGATGTATTCGTGGAAAGTGGGCGAGCACATCAACGCTTCGAGCGAAGATGAGGACGTCTCGATTCAATGGTTCGCCAGTTTCGACGACGCCGTTCGTAAAAGCTCGAGCGAGTTTGTCAAGACGATGTGGCCGCTCGATGCGCCGGCTCACGCAGAGGCGCTCAGGCTCGAGCTATGCGCGCGATTTTTGCCACACGATGACAACACTGGTGGATTTTTCGTCGCAAAGTTGAAAAGGAAGAACGATGAGCGCACTCGTCGCGCGTTCGCAGCGCTCGTGGAAAGCGAACTCGTGGCGAGATGCGACGCATCCGCGGCCGCTGGCAAACCGCCGCCGAAACCTTTGACGGAGGACAAAGACGCCGCGCTCGATCGACTCGTTCCGGCGCATCGTGTGTCCAAATCTCTCGCGAAGATACTTCGCGAACGCTATTGCGGTGCAAAAGCGTTCTGTTCCATCGATCCCTCTCGTCGGCGAATTTACGTAGGGAGCGTCACGGCGAGCGCGATTTTGGATCGAACGTGCTCCGAAAGCGTCCGACTCGCGCGAGGCGGCGTCGCGCTCTTCGAACCCTCCGACGGTGATTTTTGGGACGATAACGCTGTCACGACGTGGGAAGACCAGACAGAAGACTTGAATCTCACCATTGATGGCGTCGACGCGCTTCGGAGCTTGCTCGACGAAAAGCTTCCCTCGCATTGGCTGACGTGCCTGCCGACGGAGCTGGATGCGCTTCTCACGATGTCCGGTTCGGCGATTAGTTTGGACGAACTATCGGAGCAAACGCGCAAACGAGCGGTGCGCATCGCACCAGGACGCGTCATCTTGTGCTTGCGAAAGAAGTCAGGTGAAGTCGTGTTCGCGATGCCTGGCGTGTGCGACGGTTTGACGCTTCAATTTTCGGGCAAGTCTGAAGATGTGGCGAAGCTCGCCGCGTCTTTGCGTGTCGTTGCGAAGCTTAGGAAATAGTCATTCATAGCTGTATATGTTATAGCACTTAGTGAGAGTTAGCTAGGCAATCGCGTTTACTTTTTCTTCTTGATCATCGTACCTTCGCTCAAGTCGTCGTCTTGCGACGAGACTTTGCGCGTACCACCTGGAAGCGTCGTCGACTTGGATTCCGCGTCTTCGTCGACGGTCTTGATCGACGACTGCACCTTGTTAGCGGCTTCACTCGCCAGTTTCGCCGCCAGATCCAAGCTCTCTTTAGACGTCACGACCTTCGCGGTCTCCGTCACAACCTTCGTGACGTCCTCTGGTTTAATCGAGCTCACCTTGTCGACGAAACCCAGGAACGCCTCCTTGCTACCACCCTTTTTCACTTCCTTCGTGCCGCTCACGCTCGCCGTCGCCGTCGAAGTCGTCGAAGTCGTCGTCGTCGACGTCGAAGACGAGGAAGATGTCTTCACCGGCGTGACCGGCGTCGGCTTCACCTCAGCCTTCACTACCGCTTCGGTCTTCGTGTCCACCGCCTTGGCCGCCGCCGCGCTCGAGGTCGATTTCACTTCCTCCTTCGTCGCCGTGGCCACGCTGCTCGCCTGTTCCATGAACTTCGTTTCAGCCGTGTCATCGACCTTTTCAGTCACCGTCAAGGTCGGAAGCGGAATACCGGCATCCTTCGGCATCAACTCGGCGTAGAGACGCTCGACTTCCGCCTGATCGATGTTGTAGCCACCCATCAACGCCTCGCGATTGGCATACGATTCCTCGAAATCGTACACACCGGTGAAACCTGACAAGCTCGCGCTCGCGCTCGACGAGCTGCTAGAGTAAGAATCGTAGTTGACCGGTGTGGCCACGATGGGCGTGGACGAGGCGTCGTTCGCGTACGAGCTCGAGCTCGAATACGAAAAGTCGCTCGACGAATCGATGACAGTCACGTCAGACGAGCGCGTCGCCGATGCCTTGAACGATTCAAGGCTCGTCGTTCCCGCGGCGAGGCGCTCGGCCCACTTCGCACTCGCTCCCGTGGCGGAGCCAGTGGACACGATGGTCGCCGCTTTGGCTTTCGCCTTGGCCATCTTCCTGGTCGACTTCACCTTCTCGATCTCAACCTTTTCGATGGACCGCTTCTTGAAGTACAAGTACGCCAAAACCGCCGTCGGCGTGGCGACGTAAACCGGCATAGCGTACAAAAGCGCGCACGCGTACTCAGCCGCGGCAAACGTCCACGACGCGACGACTCGAGACAGCGTCAACAACACCGCCGCGATTGACATGAACGGCTTGGCGCACAACAAGCCAACCGCCTTGGACACGAACGTGCTCGGATCGGCCATGACGGCCGACGACGCCTTCGCACCGTTCTCGATCACTCCACCCGGCGTCAGCAGGAACGATTGAAACCAAGAGAACACGTTGATGCATCCCAAAATGGCGGCGTCGTACGCGTCGAGCGTAACGTCGACGAAATAATCAACCCCCGCCGCCACCATATCGACCAACGCTCTCGCCAGCGTCTGCGCCGGCGCTAAAAACGGAAAGCTCGCGCTGACATCGCTGTACGCAAACGCCGCGACGACCGCGGCGAACGCCGCCAAACCGAGCGCTCGCTTCCCCGCGCCCGCGCCCTCGTCCTCCTCGTCCTCCTCCGTCGCCGCGAACGTCATCGTCGCCTTCACCCCCCCCGTCGTCGTCTCCACGACCGTTTCCGTCTCCCTCGACGTCTCCTCGCTCCAATACGACGATCCCGCGCTCGCCGCGTCGCTCGCCGCTCGCCTTCGCGCCCCTCGCCCCGTCCCGCGCGCCGCCGTCCCGCCCCCCCCCCCGAT
>Ga0257114_1001465_pt1 | contig 16776 bp, 21 predicted proteins | sample SI112_10mmetaG_FD_190149 | JGI IMG/M metagenome (GOLD analysis project Ga0257114, IMG submission 190149) | Marine microbial communities from Saanich Inlet, British Columbia, Canada - SI112_10m | ecosystem: Environmental > Aquatic > Marine > Inlet | place: Canada: British Columbia | collected...
AAAACCTAAACCACCAAATATTAAAGTTAAGAATATTTGTAATAATTTTAAAGATCTTCTCTTTCTTTTAATTGTTTCTTCTTTTAATTGTAATTTAGATTTTTCATCATAATCTAATTCTTCTTCTTCTTCATCTTCATCATCTTGTCCATTTGGTAAAGATTGTAGATCATCTAAGGAATCTTTTACGCCACTAATATAAGTTGAATTATAATTGTTAGGGTCGCTTCCCATTGAATTGTTTAAATACTCTAATACTTGATTTGTTGTTAAATCTTCTGCTATTAGATTGGTATTAGTAGGTGTTATCATTGGACCTATAATGTATCCATATATGATTTTATAATCTGCTAATAAATCGACACTACTCATTTATTTAATATTAACTATTATTCTTTTTTTGATTAAATAATTTAATTTATTTATTTTAATATATAAATTATGTCGAGTAGTACTCAAGAGATTAAAAATTTCATATATGAAAATAATAAAGATATTAAAAGTCTTACTTCTAATTTAGGTATATCTATATTAATTGTTATTATATTAGTAGAATTTTTTAATAGAATAACAAATAATTTTATAACAATTTTTAAAAATTATACAGATGATAAAAGAATTATTTATGGTTCAAATAAAATAACTGAAAAAGACAATTATAATTATTATGATGATGAAGACTTTAATCATAAAAAATTACAAATATTAAAAACAATTAGACAAATTAAAGTTAATAATGATAAAAATTTCGAAGATATTACTAGTTATAAGAAAAAATATAATTTAGATAGTAATATAGAAGCTAAAATTGATAGAAAAGTATTAAGTAAAGATAATGATAATTATAAATATACAAATTCTCCAAATATTTTTGATTTTATATTAGATATATTTAAACCTACTAAAGCTTAAAACTTAAAGCTTAAAGCTTAAATTAAATATTTAAAGAAAAAATATAAAACTATTTAAAAAAAACTAGTATTTATTTATTTATAAAATGGAAGCAGGAAGCGTATGTAATCTAACTACTGAAGATTTTAATAAAGCAGTTGCTAAAATGAGAGACTTTTGTGTTTCTAAAGGGTTTTTAGAAGTTCACACACAATCTAGATTATCCATCTTAGCTGCTTGTGAAGATCCACAAACTTTAGCATCTTATAATTATGCTGGACAAGTATGGCCTCTCCCTCAAACTGGACAAATGTGGTTAGAATATGAACTTCTTAAAAATCCTGAAGCTCCTGGTTTCTTTACTGTATCTACTTCTTATAGAAATGAACCAAATCCTGTTCCTGGTCGTCACGACAAAGTTTTCCCAATGTTTGAATTTGAAATTAAAGGTGGTCTAGAAGAACTACAACAATTTGAAACTGAAATGCTTGAATATCTTGGTTTTGGAACCCGTGAAGAATTTCAACAAGGAAATTATCTTGATGTTGCTGCTAAGTATGGCGTAAAAGAGCTTGAACACGAACACGAAGAAGCTCTTGAAACAGATTTCCACAAGATTTTTTTCCTTAAGAACTTCCCTAACTACACATCTCCTTTCTGGAATATGCATCAAAATGGCGATGGTGAAACTGCTGCTAAAATTGATGTAATTATGCACGGTGTAGAAACTATTGGTTCTGCTCAAAGGAGTACTGATAAAGAAGAAATGCGTCGTCAATTTATGACTATTAGCGATGGTGGTTACGCTAACACACTATTTTCTCAATTTACACGTGAACGTGTTCTCAAGGAACTGGATGATTTCCTTGATTTTGATTTCTTCCCTCGTTCAGGTGGAGGTATTGGTGTTACACGCATGATTCGTGCTATGAAACTAAGTGGTCTTCTATAAATATTATTCTATCAGTTTTTTATGATTAGAATAAAAATTTGAACCTTGATTTTTGTATAAATATATATTTAATATATTAAAATGGACTTTAAACAATTGACTATAATTTATATGAATAATATGTATAATTCTCCATATTATTTGAATTATAATCATAAAACATTCTTTAAGAATGTTGATGTAAATCAATTCTTGAAGGATTTTAAAATAAATACAAGTGCTTGTACAGAATTAAAAAATGATTTTAGTAATGAATTTAATGAACAAATGAAATTATTACACTTCCTATTTTATATATCAAGTCCTTTAAATGATAAAATTATTTATAATAATAATTATGATTTTTATGGATATACACAAACATCTAAGATTACTAATATTTCTTTAGTTTGTAAAAGAAATGATTTACCTGTACATGTAGGTGCTTATGGAGATACTCCACATTTTACATTAGAAATTACTACTAATGATAGTAGAAAAAATTATCATCTATATTTAAATGGTTGTTTAACTCTTGGTAGAGACCAATATTATAGTTTACCTATTCAAGAACAATTCTTTAATAGCTATATTACATCTAAAAAAAATACAAATACAAAAAAAAATAAAAAATTAAATCCTACTGCTAAACCTTTTACTCCAAAATAATTACAAAATAAAAAATCTATTAAATTAAATAATGTCTTTACTTAAAAGATTTTTTTATGAACATCTTCAATTAAATACTGCCGATTCGTATTATATTGGTATAACAGATAGATTAGAACAATATGAAAATGAATATAGTATAGAATATTTTAACAAAGTTGATGATATTTACAAGAAATATAGAAAACTATATAAAACTGAAAAAAATAAAAAGAGCGAAGATAATATTTTATTAAAATATGAATTAGATGATTATTTTAATCTTAAAAATATTGCTAGTGATAAAAAACCACCATCCCAAAAATCTGAATATAATACTAAAGTAGATCTTTTACCTATATCTAGTTTTCATAATAGTGTCGTTTTTTTTATTGAATTTATGACTACATTTTATAAAATACGTGATACTAAAGATATTGAGAACCTAAATAAGATATTTATTAGTTACTTACCATCTTTTGATGACTACATTAGATTAATGAAGAAAGGTATTCAGGAAAAAATTGTTTTGTCTAAAATGATATGTAACTTAGTTATTATACAATTAGAAGATTTAGTTAAATCCAAAGATTATATTATTAAAGTCAAATCTAAATATAAACAGAATAAGCATTATAAAGATTATCTAACTAATACAATTCCTGAATATTTAGTTAAATTAAAAGAACTTATTAAATTTATAAAACAAGAATATTTACCAAAATGTAGTTCCAAAATAGGTTATTTAAATCTACCAAATGGTAAAGAAATCTATCAATCTCTAATTAATTCTACTCTAACAACCTCTAAATATTCTGCGGAAGATATACATAATTTAGGATTAAAAGAAGTTGAATCTATTAAAAATAAAATTATTTCTATAAAAGATGATTTAGGTTTCATAGATAAATCTTATACCGAATTTAATCAATATATGTTAAATGAACCCAAATATACATATAAAAATACTAAAGAAATGCTTAAAGACTTTAATAAACAAAGAAATTTTATAAATAAAGTTATAACAGATAAATTATTTATAAAAGATGTTAATTTAGATTATGAAATTAGAATAGTTCCAAAGCAATTTGAAAAAGGTTCTGCATTAGCATCATATTATCCTCTTACTTTTCATACCGCTAAAAATCAAAGAAAAGGTATATTTTATTTAAATGCTGAAAATATGAATGATCATAAAACATATAATACATTAACATTATCAATTCATGAAGCTACACCTGGACATCATTATCAACATGCTTATCCTATGATGTATAAAATACCATTATATAAAAACTATATTGGAGATAATACTTGTTATGCTGAAGGATGGGCATTATATGCTGAAACTTTATATAATTATAGTATTAATGATATAAGTTATTATGGTTATTTAATATTTAGAATACTTAGAGCTTCTAGATTAGTTGTTGATACTGCCATTAATCATTATGGATGGTCTTATGATAAGGCATTTAAGTATATGAAAGAAAATGTACCAATTACAAATGAAGAAATTAAAAGAGAACTTGAAAGATATATAGCATTACCTACACAAGCATTAAGTTATTATATTGGTAGACAAATATTTAAAAATGGTTTTAAAGATTTTGAAAAGAAAAATAAAAAAATTAATAATAAATATTCTAAAGAGGATTTATATAAACAATATCATCATTTAGTATTAAAAGATGGTAATACCCCTATGAAAATACTACAAGATAAAATAAAAAATTTTACATTAACTTAAAAATACATCACCACATTTTTACAATCTACATATATTACCATTATCATCTGTATAAAATACATTTTTCAAAATATATCCCTTTTTATGTATCAAATAATTCATAGTTTTTATACAATTATTACAAGGTTTCGCCATTAACAATCTATTTTTTTTAGGATTTGATCTAAAAACAATCAAATTCACTTTAATCTTCTTTTTTGGGTCTTTATTAAATTGTAATTTCATACAGGCATCTACTTCAGCATGACAATTTCCTGGATGTTCTATAGAAGTCCTATTATTAATATTATATTTATTAAAACCTATACTTAATATTTTGGCTGAATTTTTATCTTTAACATCAATTATACAAGCACATAAACAATGTTTTCCATTACCACAAAACGATGTTGAATCTTTAGTATGAACACATTTATTAATATTATCCCAACAAACATTACTCAATAGAGATGTTTGACACATTATAATTATTAATGGTCTTTCACTTAAATAAAAAAAATATTACATAATTATTTAAATTTAATTTTTTTACATATTCTCAAAGAGAAATATCATACTTTCTAAAGACTTTATTTTTATTTCTAATTGTTTATCAATTAAATCATATTTATATAATTGGTCACTACTTATAGGACCTCCATTATGTTTTGAATTTGGTTGATAATCAATTATATATTTTGTATAAGTATATAGAATATAATTACCATCTAATGTATCATGAATTGATATCTGATTTCCTCCTAGTTTATTTATATCAATATTTTCATAATCAAATTGAAGTGGTTCATCAATTTTTTGTAAAATCATATCAGGGTATTTAGATTTTGAAATATATTTGAATTGAGATGGATGACCTCTTTGTAATTTAAATTTTTTTAATTCATATTCTCTATCTAAATCTTCTAATGTATCTTTGGTTTTAACCCAATAACCATATTTCATCATAAATAATTCATCTTTCATATTTTGTATATGCTGTTCCTTATTAGAAACTTTTTTTTTGTTCCAAGAACCATTAGTCATCATTTTTGGGTTTTTGTTTTCATTTATTAATTGTTGTATTGTTTCTTTAGATAATTTAGTTGCATCCATTATATCTTCAATATTTTCATTTTTTTTAATCATATCTTTTGCTATTTTTTTTATTCTTGAATTGATTGCTCCAATTGTTCTATGATGTTTATAAGCAATTTGACCTATTCTTAGACCTTTTTGTAAACTATATAGTAATCCATTATCTTCATAGTCACACCATTTATCACCACAACGTTCTGGAAGATTATTCATTACTAAATAAACAATTAATAATATTAACGTAAATAAGTAATAATACCTTGTGATTGTTATCATTCAATTAATAAGAAAATTTTATTGTGTGATTTTCTTATATTATACAAAAATTATTATAAAGTATTATTTCCATAATCCTACTAACAACATCCTCCTATAATCTTCTAGTATTTTTTCTGTGTGTTCTTTTTCTTTTTTAATAACATTATCCATTTTTGATAAGTTATCTTATTTATCTATATTTTTTGTAAATTATATACATTCAATTTTTTATTCTTCCATATCCATATTGTCTTTTGCCATTTGTTCTTCACGTTGATGTTCTTTCTTTTGTCTTTTATTTTGAATACTTTTTTGACGATTTTCTTTAATTTTTAATTCTCCACTGTTTACTTTTTGCATAATATTTTGGATTCTTGTTACTACTCTATTGTAAGCGTCTGGTAAATTTTGTTCAGGACCCCAAATCTCAATAAAGTTTTTCTCCTTATTAAACCAAATATAATTTACATTTGATTGATAAGTAATAGCTTTAAAAACTCTACCACCCTGTCCAATTGAAATTCTCATTACATCTTCATTTACTTGGGAAGTATCTATTTGAGTATAATGAGCATTAAGAGGAGGATTGTAAATTCCTGCTGTTTTCTGAACTTGGGCGTTTTTCACCATCTTAATAGAGTAGATTGTTTTAATATAATAAGAAAATTGTTTTTAAATTAGTTTCAATTTTTTTTTCATTATCATAGTTATAGTATATTTTACAAATTTTTTATATTCCATTATCATATATGATAAGTCATCCAAAATAAAGTCTATTTAGATTATAAAGTTGATAATATTCTCCTAATACGATTGATGCTACTTGACGAGGTTTTAGATAACCATCATCAAACCATTGTCTATATGATAAATCAGGTAAATCATCTAAATGATGACCAATTCTATCAAATACATAATTATCAATCCTTTGTTTCCATACTGTAAATTGACTGTTTGTATAACTTGTTCTACGAAGACATTTAATTTGATAAGGATGATATCTAACAGCTGGAGTATCGTATGTATAGATTGTGCTACGTGTCTTCATAATTATATATATAAAAAGTTATTTACTCTTATATATATTCATAAAAATTAGTTTCAAATTTTTTATTTTTTTTTATTTTTTGTTTGTAATTAAAAATATTATAATAATAAAATGTCAAGGGTACGACCACGATCTGAATCTTTTAACTCGTCTGAAAATGTATTTAAAAATTTTGATAGATTTAAACCAATTGTTATAAGCGACGAAGATGAATTATTTAATATTTTTGAACAAGGTGATAAGCCCTTCGGCCCAGATGGAACTCCATTAGGAAGTGCTTTTTCTTATTTACAAGACGGTTATATTGGTAAGAAAGAAAATATGGGCATAGATTTTAAAGAATTAGGAATTGAAACTATACATAGTAAAAAAAAAAACACAAGGGGTGAACAAGGTGAGAAACAAGATATTGATGTAACTGAAGAATTATCTATTTTTATTATAGTTCACGGTGGAAAACCGATATATAAGGATGATGAAGATGATCAAAAGCGCAGGAATGAGGTGCGGGGGAAAATATTTAACAACTTATACATTGCAACAAGAAGTTTCACTAAAATCTATGGGCATGTAAGTGACCTAAATATGGACATTCCTGTTATCACTAGTTTGGGTGATCGACATACTGCTTTCCCTTGGAATGCTGACCGTATTCACACATATACTGTGATGGGGAAGAATGTACATATAAATGATCTATTTCCTTATTTATATTATTATATGTATTGTAGAGAAAATGTTATAGCATTAATATTATTGTATATAATAGTCGAGTTTCATTTTTATTCGCCTAATAATATGAACATTTATCCATATAGAAAAATATATTCAAACAAACGCAGAGAACCGATAAAACGTAAGCTTTTGAATAAATTCGGATCTCCAAACAAAAAACCTAGGTCGACAGTTTTATTTTCAAATATAAACAGGAATCATGTTAATGATAATTCCGACGCTTATAATTCCGACCCTCAAGACCTAAACATGCCACCACAAGAAGAAAAACGTCGCCAACGATTTATAGAAGGAGATACATCAATATTAAATGTCCGAATAAGTTTTGGGATTTATCATGAAATGAATGAATCGGCTTTAACATTTGTGTATACTAATCGTGATTCGAATAAATATAAAAGTTATAAGATTAATTTAAAAGAATTTGAAAAATATGATAAATATCCTACAAGCCACGAATATATAATATGGGAGTTGCATAAAGCTGGACAATTATATTTATCAGATTTAATGTTCTATGTAGATTCTATTATAAACAAGAAGCAAGGCTTATATATTAGTTATAATTTAGTATATTGTCAAGGTGATGTTGATGAAGTTGAGGTACTGGAAGAAGGTCATGCACAATTAAATAAAAAGTATATAGCGAAAGGTTACCCACTTGTTACAGATAAAATCAAAAAAGACTTTGAAAAAGGATATGCTTTACGCTCTCTAAAAGGATCAAAAAAGGGATTTTATAGAAAAATATTTGACATTAATAAACAAAGACGGTCGGAATGGACGGGAGAATATACGCTTCCTATTAAGACAGAAAAGTACATTCTCGAACACACTACATCAATAAAAACTATAATGGAAGAAAAGCATATGTTTGAAAATACCAAGAAAGTTCTAAAACCGGATGAAAATAATTTTAAGAAAATTCTGGACGTTCTAAATGAGTATATACCCCGGGCATCAAGCTCAATACCGCCAGGATTAACAGGAGGAGGTAAAAATAAACAAAAAAAAAATAAGTCCAAATCTAAATCAAAAGAAGAAAAGATTAAATCTAAATCAAAAGAAGAAAAGATTAAATCTAAATCAAAAGAAGAAAAGATTAAATCTAAATCAAAAGAAGAAAATAAAAAGATTAAAAAAGTAACTATAAAATCAAATAATACATCAAAATCAAAATCAACATCAAATAAAGTAAAAGATGGAAGAAAAGGTAAATATCAATGTAATGGTCATACTCATAAAACAAAAGAAGCATTAAATAAATGTAAAAATAAAAAATAAGTACTCAAAAACTTTAAAATTAAATAAATTTATATATTTCTTATATATTTATTCTATTATAATTAATTATTTGAAGGTATTAATATTTCTAAAGGTTTATTTTCTTCATCTGCAAATGTAACATTTTTTATTAGTTTCGTTTTTTCTTTAGTCTTATTTAAATTTGTATTATCATTATCGTATTTATAATAAGTATGTATTAAATATAATAATGTAAATAATAAAAATAATATTAGTATTGTTTTTGTATCCATTTTATTTAATTACTATATTTTTTGAATATGAAGAACCTATTTAAAAATGAATAATCTTTATGAACTTGTGTCATTTCATCAATTTTATTTTTCTTATCTTTTGAAAAGTGATTAAATATATCCTCAAATGAACCACTTGACGTATCTAATTTTAATGCTTTTAAATCTACATCTTTTAAAGGTCTAATATTATATTGTCCTAATTTGTATTTAAGTAACTCATAATCAACTAAATATTCATCTATTACCTGATTAATTGTTTCTACATACACACTAATCTGTTTACCGACATTTTCAAGTGGTTTATTTTTATCATATTTATTAAATTCATTGTATTTCTTTTGTATCATCCATAAAGTTTTATCATTCATTTCACCTTTAATTTCATCTTTATCTTTTAACTTTTCAGATACTAAGAAACCATCTAAGCATGTACCCATAAAATAACCATCTACTTTTAATACAGAATCTACATTTTTAACAAAATTATTTAATGTAGTATCATTCTCAAACATATAATGAATTGCGAATTGTATGCTAACTAAATTAAATTTATCAGTAACAGCTTTATTATAGAAATTTAATAAAACTTTTTCTTCTTTCTTAATATCACTCTTTTTAATTAATCCATTTGGATTGAATAATATTTTAGCAGCTCTCTGTGAAAATTCATCATCAATTGAATTAATATATTTTTTATCCCATTCCTGAGATGCATCTAATATCATAAATATCATTTTTTGTTTATTTGGTTTAATAATTCCCTTCTTAACTAATTGATTATATCTTTTATATATACCATCTGATACATTATATAAATTATCTTTATTAATATCTGAACCAACTACTAATTTAAATTTACCTTTCGCAACTTTATGTAAATCACCACCTTTACCACAAGCAATTTCAAATAGTGAATTTGTACCACTAAATCTTCTATATAAGAACTGATTTTTAACCCAGTAATTATGAAAACCTAATAATGGTTTTAATAAACTTTGTTCCCTAGATGTTTCACGATTATAATATACTTCATTATCACTTCTGCTTTTATTTACTATTTCTTTAGTTACTTCTTCCATACCAGTAATCATCTCATTAGTTATTGGATTTTGAATAGTATTCCATACATTTTGTGCTGTTGTATAATCATTTGCAGTTCCTGATATCTTTTTTGTAATTCTATATAATTCAGTTTTATCATATCTAATTCTATAAGGCATCCATCTAAACATATCATCTTTTTTACTATCTACATCATACGAAAACTCAACAATCATATTATCTTCAATTTGTTTATTATCTTTTGTTAAAATATTACCATCTAAATCTATTTCTAAATAACAACCTTCACCAAATTTCTTCATAGCATAAATATTATCTTCAAAATCATTATTTAATATTTTAATTGGATTGATATCTAAATCTTGATCATAACCAACATATAATTCACAAGACATATATTTTCTTTTTGTAGTTTCTTCTTGAATTTCACCAACAAATTTAATTAGGAAATCAATAGTATTATCTTCTATTGGTTTCCATTTAAATACTTTTTTCCAAGTACCAGTTAAAGAACTATCATCACCTTCTTTGTTAGCACCAACTGCTAAATTAGTAGGTGTAAAGATTAATCCATCAATATAATATTCATAATTTTGATTAGTACTATTATCTAATATTTTTTTACAATGTTTTTTAAATAATTTATTACCATCACTAAAGTAGAATTCTTTTAAATTTATAGATATATTATTACTCTTATTTTCTGGTATGAATTTATTTTCTTTATTTTCAATAATATCCTGTAAAATATTTATTCTGTTTTTACTATTTACTAATAATGGTTTACTGGAAACATCTTTACCTTTATGAAAATAAATATCGAAAGCCATATATTTTTTTATATCATTACCAAATCTATCATTTGTTATAAATTCACCATCAATAATAGTTTTAGCATCTTTATGCTTTAACCCAGTATATTTGATTTTAAGACGATTATTAATTAAATATACTTTATTATTGGTATGAATATATAATAAATTTCTTTCACCATCTGCTTTATCTGTAACACTATAATTTTTCATTATAGTATTTGTATCACTTTCTAATAAATTATTTAATTCTAATGTGACTGGTTGGACACCAATAAAATACTTTTTAGGATTATATATTGATAAATTATCAACTTTCTTTTTATCTAAATTAAATGCTAATTGTAAATATTCTTTTTTAACATCATCTTTTTCATTATCGGTCATAATATAATCATTATCTTCGATAATTAGTAAAATATTACCAATAATATTAAATAATTCATTCATTACTTTTTCAATAGGTATTTTATCATCATACTCATTATTATTAAACTCCACTTCAACCTCATATTCAGGTGTTTGATTTAATATACCACTTTCATAAAAAGTAGTAGAATATTTATTTTTAGAAGATTTGACTAATGATAAATCAATCCTGAATAATTTGGAATTACTCATAAAAGAATAGCGCTTTTTAAACCTAAAAAATTTTTTAGATTTAGATACATTTTCATTTATATTTTTTATATCTTCATTATCATCTAAAATTGATTCATATTTTAAATTAAAAGTAACTGGATAATTATTTAAGTTAATTGGTTTATATTTTTTAAGACCTTTTTTGATTCCATATTTTATATTATTTGGATTATATCTATTTGTTTTGCAATAATTTTTTATTTCATTTTTATCTTCTAATGTTAAACGGAATTGTTCTAACGATCTATTAGATACTATTCTAATATCTAAACTTTCATTATTAAAATCTGATATTAATTCATAATCATCAGTTTCAGAGAAATATTGGAATATTTCTTTAAATTTCTCTGTTGTTATTTTATTATTTTTAGATAATAAAGCTTCAAGTTCATATTCTAAATTTTTTATTGAAAATGTTATGTATGATTTAATATCTTCATAATTAGCAGAAATATCCATTATTCTATTAATAAATAATGATATTTTTATATATATATTATAGTAAAAATATAATAAAAAAATAATAATTTCAATTTTTAAAATTAAGTTATTTACTTATATATGTTTTATTTTATATAATATCTAATTATATAAATTGTAAATTTTATTTAATTCATTTATTAAATCTATTTTTTTTTTGGTAGAAACTATTTTATTTTTATTTGCTAAGTTGCGTAATTCATCTAATTTCATATTTTTTAATTCTTTTTCATCTTTATATATTTTTTTTTCTTTTAAAAAATCATTTATATTTTTTATACTATCTATTAATCTAAAATTAATATATTTATTATTTTTATTATTTTTATTATTTTCATTATTTTCATTATTTTCATTATTTTTTATATATTTTTCAAATACATAATAATCACTACTATTATTATTTTCATATATTTTATAAATATTTTCCTTAAAAATAATAATATTAATATTATATAGTTTACAAATAATTATTAATAAATTATCAGTAATAATTTTATCTATATTATCATTTACGAGTAGATTATGAATATCAATTATAAATTTTTTATATGATCGTGTTAATTTTTTTAAGTAATCTAAATTTTCACTAGAATTTACAAAATTTTTTATTTCATTTCTAATTTCTCTAGTATTTTTCATTAATAGATTTGATAACTCATTTATAAAACTATCTTTTTCAAATTTAAAATTATTAGTTATATTATTATCTTTTTCAAATTTAAAATTATTAGTTATATTATTATCATTATATGATTGTATTTTATTATTTTTTGTTATTTCAATATTACTGATTAGTTTATTAGAATTATTTTTTATATAGTTTAATGATATATTATTAAATATATTATCATAATCTTTTTTATTATTATTATTATTAATAGATTGTTCAAAACGACTATTAGGTATATCTAAGTAAATTTTATTAATAGTTATATTTTCATATAAATCTTTATTAGAAATTGATACCATTATTTATTAAATTCGATTTATTATTTAAATAAATTCAATTTTTAATTAAATAATTCATTTTATTCAATTCATTTATATTATAATCAAAATCATTATTAGTATATAACATTCTTTGATACTTTTTCATAGTATTAATAAATTTTAGATGATATTCTTTCTTTTTTTTTATATTCATATCATTTCTAATCTTTTCTAATTTTGTTAAATTATTTAAATTTAAAAATTCTTCAAAATTAATTATTTTATAAATATTATTTATATCATCATTTGTAGTATTACAAATATTTTCACAAGTATTTTCAATAGTTTCTAAACGTAATTGATTATGTTCTATAAAATTTATGTAATTATTAATTTCATTTAATAACTTATCATTTATATCGGTAATATTAATAAATACTCCATTATTATTTTTTGAATAATTATAATTATATTTTTCAAATATATTAAATATTTCGTTTTGTTGTATTGGAAGTAAAACATTAATTCTTTCCACTAATTCTTTTTTATCCTTATATTCAACCATTTAAATTATATATAAATTATAAAATTAATAAAATAATTTAAACAAAAAAATTAAAAATTTATCTTAAATTTACAAAAGTTTCATTATTATTTTTAGGTTCTTTAATACAATCAAAACATATATATTTATTATTATATTTACCTCTACCTATAATTAAACATATATAGTCTAAACCATAATCACCATATACTCTATCACATTTACAGCACTTCCTATTATTAGAACTAATTAAATTTCCCATAACATTACACTTATATAATTTTATTTAACATTTTAAAATATATTAACCTATTTTAAAGTTTTAACATTTTATCTTATTGAATTCTTTGTCTTTTTCTTCTGCTTTTAGTATTATTTTGTAAAAATTTAAATAAAGCAAACATACAACATCTACTACCTGCTTCTATTACATCATCAAAATCTAATTTACCATTAACTGCATTTATTACTAAATCAATAGTATCTCCTACAACACCATTGTTAATCATAGTCATACATAATTTTCTATCTTCTTCATCCATATCAGCATTCTCTACTACTTTTTTAATTAATAAAATTGCTAAACCTTTCTTTTTATTACCTTTTAAATTCTCAATTTTTTCAACTACTTCTATAACATACTCTAAAACTAACATTAAAGTTTGTGAAGCAACTTTAACATGTTGTATTTTTTTCATTAATTCATTATATTCTTTATCATAATTATTAATATTTTGTATTTCAATTTGACTAGACATTATATAATATTTAAGATAATTTATTTAAAATAATTAAACACTATTTTATTTAAATGTGTTTAGAGATATTAAAAAAAATAAAAAATTGTCTTTGTTGCTATTGGAATAGTGAATATAAAGAACTTAAAATGACTAATATAACTAATGTTGATAATAATAAAGAAGTAACATATAGTTTTACATCAAATAGTGAAAGTAATACATCACATGTTTCAAATATGTCAATGTCTGACCATTCTGATTTTTCAGAAGTTGATGAAGATTTTTTTAAAAAGGAATATTTTTAATTAAAGAATCATTAAATCATCTAATTTAAAATATTCTTTTAAACCATTTGGAAATGTTCTACAAATAATAAATGGTAGTTTTTTTTCTTTTAATTCTAAAGTAGCTATAGTTTCAATATCATTATTATTATCTTCAATTAATTTTTCATCTAAATAAGTTTTAGCACCATTAGTTAATTGTTGTTTTCTTAATCCTAATATAGATGTTTTTTCATAGAGAGTTAAAAAAGGAACACTTATATTATTTTTAGGATTATAATCTTTTTTTATATCTTCATAAGAAACTATTTTGCTTTCAGTCATTTTTATAAATATCAATTTAATTATATTTAAATAAAATAATATTCAATTTTTATTAAATTATAGTTTCCAAAAATTATCACAATGTACACAATAATATAAATATTTCATTTCATCATTATCATATTTTATATATATTACTTCATTATTAACATTTTTACTCTTACTTTTACAATCTTTATTTGTACATTTTATATTATTAACTCTTGGTAATGTCGGATCATATTTAATATATGGATTAATAAACATTTCATAATTTTTATCTTCTTTTTCATAATTATTCTCAACTATGGGAATACTTTTATCATTTGGTAAATCTTTTACAAAATTACAATTTTTACAATAATTTTGTAATTGTTGTTTATCATTTTGTGTATCTATTTTAACATATAGCATATTATCACATAGACTACAAAAATCCATTTTAATTAAAATATAATATATAAATTTATTTAAATCAAATTAATAAATTATTCAAATTTTTATTAAAATAAAAACTTAAATAGTAAATAATAATTAAAAATTGAATAAATTATTTAAATATATAAATATTATAAATAAACAAATGATTATTCCAATTCGCTGTTTCACATGTCATAAAGTTATTGCAGATAAATGGGTGGAATATCAAAAAAAACTTGAAAAAAATAATAAAGATGACCCAAATAAAAAATTTACACTAGACGATATTACAATTAATGATGAAGAAAATCCTATGAAATATTTTGATAATAATAATCAAAAAAAAGTATTAGAACAATTAGGAATAACAAAAATGTGCTGTGTTAGACATTTTATAAGTCATGTTGATTTAATTGAATATATTTAATTAAATATTATTTAGTTAAATAATATAAAAAATAATAAATTTATAAATTAAATAAGATGAATAATTCAAATGATTTTGTAAGTTTTTTAAATGAAAATTTAGAAAAAAGAGGTATTGATTCTATAAGTAATATAAAAAAAACATTACTAAATAAAGAAAATGATGTTAAAGAAATTTTAAAAAGATTAGATGATATTCAAACAAAAGAACAACTTAAAAAAGAATTTAGTCAAACTAAATTTTTTGATGTTTTTAAAAATATTTTTAGTGTTTTAAATGAAATATTGGACGAATTTACAAAAGGTAAACAAAATGGTAAAAATAAAAAAGAATTTAATTTAAATTATATTAAAAAAATTATTAATAAAGAACAAAGAATTATATATATTGGAATATTTATGATAGTTTGTGCTATATTTTTAGCACTTATTGAAATTTCAGATAGTGTTTAATTATTATATATTTTTATAAATATTAATAAATATAAATGAGAAGTATTTATGAAATCTTTAATAGTCAATATTCATTAATACTATTAATAATAATCGCTTTTTCTTATAATGTTGTTATATATCGTTCAAATATTAATGTACTTATAATGTTTATTGTATTTTTATATTTCATGTATTTATATGAATTTAAAGATAGATTTAATAATAAAGATTTTAAAAATGTAGATGATATAATATTAGAACATTCTGAAAATTTTATTAATAAAGAACTAGAACAAATTAAAGATCAAGATTTTATTATAGATAGTAATGAAATTTATCCTATTTATAAAAAACCTAAAAAATTTTTATTTCTTAGAAAAGATAAATATATTGAAAAAATAATATATGATTTACGATTTATAGAAAAATATGATAAAGGAGATTATATTAAATTAATTATTTTAATTGAAAACTTTCTTAAAATATATTACAATCTTATTATTGATAGATATGATATTGATTATGTTGATATATTGTTAGATACTAGAAAAGAAATTTTAAATATAATGTATAATTTTAAAGTTGATGCACCACAATATAATAGAAAACAAGAATATATACACAATAAAATACAAGACAATATAATTAAAATACAATCATATACTCATAAGAAAGTAAAAAATATTACTAAAAAATTCCCTAAAATTCAATTAAAAAATCCTAGAGGAATTACTAAAAAAGATATATATGATAATTATAAAATTATAGTATAATTTTTAATATATAGTAAAATATGAGTTAATATTATTTTTTTTTTTA
>Ga0257114_1001468_pt1 | contig 16768 bp, 16 predicted proteins | sample SI112_10mmetaG_FD_190149 | JGI IMG/M metagenome (GOLD analysis project Ga0257114, IMG submission 190149) | Marine microbial communities from Saanich Inlet, British Columbia, Canada - SI112_10m | ecosystem: Environmental > Aquatic > Marine > Inlet | place: Canada: British Columbia | collected...
TTATAGCATCTTATTATGAAAAAAATGAAAAATTTTATATTTATGAGTCAAAAGAAGGAACATCTGATAATTTTGAAATTTATGATGGTTTACAACTTGTGCTAAAGAGTAAAGACAAGAAATTAAAAATTAATTCAATATTGGGTTTTATTGATTATTCTAACAATATAGAGAATTGTTATAAAAAACAGAATGAGATTATTAAGGAATTTTCAAATTCATTTAGTAAACAAAAAAAAAAAGATTGGGGTATTTTAGATACACCTGGAGATAAAAATGGAAATTATAAACCTGTTACCTTTGATTATAATAATGGTGGCAGAGTAATGGTTGCTTGTTATGATTGGTCACCAGAAAAAGGTTGGTTTGATACTTTAAAAGTATCAATTTATACAAAAGAATATAGAGAATTTATTAATTCAAGACAGAATTAAAAAATAAGATTACAATTTGATGTTATTTTTTAAACTTAATTGGGGGACCAAATTTGTTCTTTTTGTTCTCACCCTCAGTCGCGTGCCAAATGATTAATAATATTCCACCTATTATAGTAATCCAAAGTAATTGCCACCAACCAGATTTATTTATGTCATGTAGTCTTCTTGCTGCTACTGATATTGAGGGAACTATTAAGGCAACCGAAAATATCAAATTAATTGGTCCATTTTCTTCAAATGGATACCCTAAAATCATTACATCAATTATTGACGCTATGATTCCGCCAAGAATTCCAAATAAAACAAAAAACCAAAATTCAGACCTTGATGCTCTACCTGAAAAAACAGCAAATTTGTTAAAACATGTTTTAATTGAAGTTTGAAAATCCATAACTCAAAGTATCATCTGAAACTTTAAATTCAATATTAAGTTTCTTAAAACTTATCTAAAAACAGCGAAGCAACTGACATTGAATAGACATTGAAGAAACATTGAAAAGTGAAAACAAAAAAAAACGCCAAAGAGGTTGATTTCTCTGGCGTTTTTAAAAACTTTTAATGGTTTTGAATGGTTACATTCCCATTCCGCCCATGCCGCCCATTCCGCCCATTCCACCAGGCATTCCACCAGGCATTCCACCAGCACCAGAATCTTTGTCATCTGGTTTGTCAGCAATCATGGCTTCAGTAGTTACAAGTAATCCGGCGATCGAAGCAGCATCTTGTAAAGCTGTTCTTACAACTTTAACAGGATCGATGATACCTTTAGTAAACATATCAACGTACTCTTCGTTCTGAGCATCGTAACCCATATTCTTTTTATTCTGTTCAAGTAGTTTTCCAACTACAACTGAACCATCAACTCCAGCATTTAAAGTTATTTGTCTAATAGGAGCTTGCAAAGCTTTAGCCACTAATGCAACACCAGCTTTTTGATCATCTCCTTTAACTTTAAGTGAGTCTAGGCTTTGTGATGCGTATAAAAGAGCACAACCACCACCAACTACTATTCCTTCTTCAGCAGCAGCTCTAGTTGCATTAAGAGCATCTTCAACTCTATCTTTTCTTTCTTTAACCTCTACTTCAGTAGCACCACCAACTTTAATCACAGCAACTCCACCAGCAAGTTTTGCCAGTCTTTCTTGAAGTTTTTCTCTATCATAATCAGAAGTTGTTTCACTAGCTTGTTGTTTAATTTGTGTACATCTAGCTTCAATCTCAGATTTTTTACCATTTCCGCTAATAATAGTACTGTTATCTTTGTCAACTTTTACCCTCTTACAAGATCCAAGATCTGTAAGTTTAACATTTTCAAGCTTAACACCAATGTCCTCAGAAATAACCTGACCACCAGTTAAGATTGCAATATCATCAAGCATTGCTTTTCTTCTATCACCAAAACCTGGAGCTTTAACAGCAACAACTTTTAAACCACCTCTAAGTTTATTTACAACAAGAGTTGCAAGAGCTTCCCCCTCAACATCTTCAGAAATAATCATTAGCGGTCTACCAGCTTGTACAACAGCTTCTAAAAGTGGTACCATTGGTTGTAGGTTAGTTAATTTTTTTTCATGCAATAAAATAAAAGGATTTTCTAATTCAGTAGTCATTTTATCAGCATTAGTTATAAAGTATGGTGATAAATACCCTCTATCAAACTGCATACCCTCAACAACATCTAACTCAGTTTCTACTCCTTTTGCTTCTTCAACGGTTATAACACCTTCATTACCAACTTTTTGCATTGCTTTTGCAATCATGTTACCAATTTCCTTGTCTCCATTAGCAGAAATAGTTCCAACTTGAGAAATCTCATCAGTATCTTTTACTTTTTTAGCTGAAGCAATTAAGTTAGCTTTAACATGTTCTACTGCCGCGTCTATTCCTCTTTTAACATCCATAGGGTTCATGCCTGCTGTAACATATTTAACACCTTCTTTTACAATAGCTTGAGCTAAAATAGTTGCAGTAGTTGTTCCATCGCCAGCCTCTTCATTTGTTTTACTGGCAACTTCTTTAACCATTTGAGCACCCATGTTTTCAAATTTATCTTCTAAGTCAATTTCTTTTGCAACTGAAACACCATCCTTAGTAATTCTTGGTGCACCATAAGATTTGTCAATAACAACATTTCTTCCTTTTGGTCCAAGAGTAACTTTTACTGTGTTTGCAAGAATATCAACACCTTTTATCATTGCTGCTCTTGCTTCAGAGTCGAATTTTACAATTTTTGCCATTTTATTTTCTCCTTTAAATTAAATTATTTACCTGAAATACCCATAATGTCAGATTCTTTCATTATGCTGTATTCTTTACCATCGATTTTGATTTCAGTTCCTGACCATTTGCCAAAAAGAACTTTATCTCCAACTTTTACATCCATTGGAATTAGTTTTCCATCTTCAGTCTTTGCTCCACCACCTACAGCAATAACTTTACCTTCTTGAGGTTTTTCTTGTGCTGTATCAGGGATAATTATTCCTCCAGCAGTTTTTTCACTACTGTCTAAAACTTCAATTAAAACTCTGTCGTGTAACGGTTTAAATTTCATAAATTCTCCTTTTAATATGCGACTCATATAGCTATTAGGCAAACTTTTTCAAGGTTAGTAAAAAAATATATATCAAGCAAAAAACCCGAGAAATTGTTGTTTTTATGAGCTATACCTCCAATAATGACTAAGAATTTGGATAAAGAAGGATTAGGTTCAATTGTAGCTAATTATGACATCTTTTATATTGATTTATGGGGAGTGGTTCATAATGGAATAGCTCTACACAAAAATGCAATCGAAACTTTAGAGCAAATAAGTAAATCTAATAAAGACTATGTTCTCTTAACTAATGCTCCAAGACCAAGTAAAACAGTAAAATCATTTTTAGAAAAAATGGGAATGAACATTCAAATTAGAGAAAAAGTATATTCCTCAGGAGAGGCAGCCCTAAGTTATCTAAATAAAAACTATTCAAGTGAAAAATTTTATCATATTGGACCCCCTCGAGATTTTGATTTATTTTTAGATTTTAGAAAAAATAAAGAAGAAAAAATTTCAAAAAGTTCATATTTATTATGCACAGGTTTGTTCGATGATGAAAGTATGGATTTAAATTATTATAAAGATTTGCTTAAGGATCAAATAAAAAAAACGATGATATGCACTAACCCCGATTTGATCGTTGATAGAGGCAATAAAAGAGAATTGTGCGCTGGATCAGTAGCATTAATTTTTGAAAAAATGGGAGGTAAAGTCGTATACTTTGGAAAACCATTTCCTGAGGTTTACAATCAGTCAATAAATAATAAGAATAAAAAAGTTTTGTCAATAGGCGATAATTTGAATACTGACATAAAAGGAGCTAATCTTTTAAACTTTGATTCATTGCTTATTTCTAATGGCGTACATAAAAAAGAAATTGAGGATGAGGGAATTGAAGCAGTATCAAAGAAATATGAAGCTATAGTTAATTTTACTCAAACAGAACTTAAATGGTAAAAATGAAATTCTATAAGAATTTTAACATTTTAAAAAAACATAAAAGGTCAATCATATTAATAGGAAATTTTGACGGAGTACATCTAGGTCATCAAAAACTTTTAAGACAAGCCAATATTTATAAAAAAAAATATAAATTGAAAATTGGTGTTGTCACTTTTGATCCTATGCCAAAAATGTATTTTAACAAAAAAATAAAAAACTTTAAAATTTCTAATATTTATCAAAAAAATAAAATATTAGAAAGTTATGGTGTTGATTTTATAATCACTAAAGAATTTAATAAAAAATTTTCTAAAATTAAGTCTGACTTTTTTATCAAAGAATTTTTATTCAAAAAACTCAAAGTAAAATATTTATTTGTAAGTAATAATTTTAAGTTTGGAAATAATAGAGAAGGAGATGTTAAAAAATTAATACAAAATGAAGTAAACTATAATTATAAAATAATAAAACCAAACCCTCTTGTCTTAAATAAAAAGATAGTATCTTCTACTTTCATCAGGGCTCTTTTGGAAAGAGGCAATTTAAAATTGGCTAACAAATTATTAAATCGAAATTGGACAATAGATGGAGTGGTTCAAAAGGGTAGACAGCAGGGAAAAAAAATTGGTTTTCCAACATGTAATATTGATATTAAAAATTATGTCGTTGCAATGCCAGGTGTGTATGCGGTTAAAGTAAAAAGAAAAAACTCAAATAAATACCTAAAAGGAATTGCTAATCTTGGCTATAGGCCTACTTTTAACCAAAAAAAAATCTTATTAGAGGTTCATATTTTTAATTTTTCTGGAAATCTTTATAATAAGTATCTATCAGTTGAGTTTACAAAGTTTATAAGAAAAGAAAAAAAATTTAAAAATGTAAATCAACTAAGACTACAAATTCGAAGTGATCTAAAAGTTGCAAGAAAAAGTTAAAATGAGCAAAGAAAACTTAAACTTACCCAAAACAGCTTTTTCAATGAAAGCTAATTTGCAAAATAAAGAACCAGAAATTCTAGATTACTGGAATAAGATTGATCTTTATAAGGAATTAAGAGCCTCTAACAAAGGTAAAGAAAAATTTATTCTTCATGATGGCCCTCCTTATGCAAATGGAAATATTCACATGGGAACAGCCCTTAATAAAATTTTGAAAGATATAATTGTCAAGTTTCACCAGATGGATGGAAAAGATTCAGTTTATGTTCCAGGTTGGGATTGTCATGGATTGCCAATTGAATGGAAAATTGAAGAACAATACAAAAAAAATAAAAAAAACAAGAATGAAGTACCGATTAAAGAATTTAGAAGAGAGTGCAGAGATTTTGCAGAAAAATGGATTAATGTTCATAAAACACAATTCAAGAGATTAGGTGTTGTAGGAGATTGGGACAATCATTATGCCACTATGAGCTTTGAGGCAGAAGCTCAAATCGTAAGAGAGCTTGGTAAATTTCTTAAAGAAGGAAGTTTGTACAGAGGTTTCAAACCTGTTCTTTGGTCTACAGTTGAAAAAACAGCCTTAGCTGATGCTGAGGTTGAATATCAAGATCATAAATCTGATACAATTTATGCAGCGTTTTTAGTTAAAAAAACAAATCTTAAAGAGCTAGAGGGTACAGAAGTTGTTATATGGACAACTACGCCGTGGACAATACCTGCAAACAAAGCTCTGGCCTATAATGAAGCATTAGATTATTTGATTATTCAATTAAATGATGAGGGTGATTTTAAAGATAAAAAAATAGTTGTTGCTGAAGCTTTGCTAGAATCAGTTATTAAAGACTGTGATATTAAAAAATATAAACTAATTAAAAAGTTTAAGGGTAAAGAGTTTGAGGGCACGATTTGTAACCATCCATTTTTTGAAATTGGTTACGACTATGAAATTCCAATGCTTGAAGCAAGGTTTGTAACCACTGAGCAAGGAACTGGTATTGTTCACTGTGCGCCTAGTCACGGTCCTGATGATTTTAATCTTTGTTTAAAAAACGGGATTAAAGCACTAGAAACTGTAGATGATGATGGTAAATATACTAAAAACCTTCCATTATTTGAAGGAACTCATATTTTTAAAGCAAATCCAATTGTTATTCAAAAACTCAAAGAACAAAAAAAATTATTATCTAATGGAGAATTAATTCATTCATATCCACATTCATGGAGATCAAAAGCTCCGCTGGTTCATAGAGCTACACCGCAATGGTTTATTTCGATGGAAAGTCATGGCCTTAGACAAAAAGCATTAAAAGCTCTTGATGACACTGTGTTTTATCCAAACAAAGGTAGAGAAAGAATTAAAGCAATGATTGAAACAAGACCTGATTGGTGTGTATCAAGACAAAGGGTTTGGGGAGTTCCGTTACCAATATTTGTACATAAGGTTACAAAAGAAATCTTAGTTGACGATAATGTAAATGAAAATATTGCACGCATTTATGAAAAAGAAGGCTCAGATTGTTGGTTCTCTGATGACCCTCAAAGATTTTTGGGAAATAATTATGACGCAAAAGATTATGAAAAAATTAGCGATATTGTTGAAGTTTGGTTTGACAGCGGATGTACGCACGCATTTGTTTTAGAAAAAAGAGAAGATCTTAAATGGCCAGCATCAATGTATTTAGAGGGATCTGATCAACATAGAGGATGGTTCCATTCATCATTATTAGAGTCTTGTGGAACCAGAGGTAAAGCTCCCTATGAGTCAATATTATCACATGGATTCGTTGTAGATGGTAAAGGCTTGAAAATGTCCAAATCTCTTGGAAATGTAATGGCACCTGAAGATATTTTAAAAAAATATGGTGCAGATATTTTAAGAATTTGGGTTGCCTCATCCAATTATGCAGAAGATTTAAGAATAGATCATTCAATTTTAGAACAACACGCAGATTCGTATAGAAAAATTAGAAATACGTTTAGATATTTATTGGGCAATTTAAATGATGAGTTTGAGGAAATAGATATGAATAAATTAGAATTAAGTCAGTTGCCAGAACTAGAACAATATATGCTTAATAAAATATATGAATTAAATGAAAGTTATAAAAATTATTTCAAAACATATGATTTTCACAATCTTTACAAGGAGCTTTTAAATTTCTGTACAGTTGATTTATCAGCTTTTTATTTTGATATAAGAAAAGATAGTTTGTATTGTGATGACAAAAATTCCACAAAAAGAAAAAGTTGTATAAAATTATTAAACATTATTCTTAATTCATTACTTAAGTGGTTTGCACCAATATTATCATTTACGACGGAAGAGATTTTTAGATTAATAAATGATAAAAAAAAAAGTATCCATTTAGAAAAATTCATTGAATTTCCAGAAACTTTTTTGAACGAAAAACTTAATAAAAAATGGATAGATTTAAAGATAATCAGAGATGTTTGTAATATTAGCATTGAGTCAAAAAGAGCGAGCAAGGAAATCGGTTCAAGTCTTGAAGCAAGTTTAGAAATAAATTTGAATGAAAAATTGTACGAAGTTTCAAAAGACGTAGATTTTTCAGAGTTGTGCATTACCTCTATAGCGACAATTAAGAAAGTTAAAACTGATGAAATATCTGCATTAACAACAAAAGCACAAGGAAACAAATGTCCAGTGTGTTGGAAAATAAGTAAAGCAAAATGTGAAAGACATTCAGTTTAGTTTTTAAAAATGATTAAAAGTGAAAAAAAAAATATAATATTTAATTTTTTAACTGTTATTGTGGTTTTTTTTTTAGATAGGTCATCAAAAATTTATATTTTAAAGTTGGCTGAATTTGAAAGTTCACTAGATATATATGTGTTACCAAATTTAAATTTTTATCTTATATGGAATAAAGGTATATCATTTGGCTTATTACCTTTTAGTGACAGTTTTGGGTATATGGCTCTAAGTTTCCTAATATCATTTTTAATTTTGATTATTTTAATAATGGTGATTAAAGAAGAGAATAATTTTAAAAAATATAGCCTTTTACTGATACTGGGTGGAGCTCTAGGTAATCTATATGATAGAATTAAATATTCAGCAGTGCCAGATTTTATAGATCTTCATATAGGAAATATTCACTGGTTTATTTTTAATGTAGCAGATATATTTATTTCTCTAGGGGTAGTTTGCCTTATTTATGCTGAATTATTTTTTAAAAAAGAAGAATGAAAAATTTTTATAAATTTATAATTTTATCTTTGATGGTTTTAATCTTAACAAGCTGCCAAAGTGTAGTTGATGGGATTAGTATGAAAAAAAAAAATAATACAGATCAATTCTTAATTGAAAAAAAAAGTCCTTTAGTATTACCACCTGACTTTGAAGAATTGCCAGAACCAGCAAGTGAAGCTAAAAGCAGCGAGGAAGATGAATTTGATATAAAGAATGTTTTAGGCCAAACCTCCACAAGTGATGAAAATAAAAAAACAGATTCATCATCTATTAAAAACACAATTATGAAAAAAATCAAATAAAGATTGATGTTTACAAAGAAAATTAATTTTAAAAACTTTATAATAAAAAAATTCAACAAAGAAATTTCAAAAGATTTAAATTTAATACTTAAAGAAAAAAATAAGGTTATAGAGTCTTTATCAACTTTTTATAAATATAGTTATAATAAAAAAATTATCTCAAAAATAAAAAAATACAAAGATGTAAGAGTCATTGGTATGGGAGGTTCTATATTAGGAACAGAAGCTATATATGACTTTTTAAGAGAGAAAATAAAAAAAAATTTTTATTTTATTAATAACCTTCAATCGTCTACTAAAATTTCAAAAAAAAAATATATTAATTTAATTGTTTCAAAGTCAGGAAATACTCTTGAAACGATTTCTAATGCAAATATTTTAATAAAAAAAAATGAAAAAAATTTTTTTATTACAGAAAATAAAAATAGTTATTTATATTCAATTGCGAATAAATTAAAATCTGAAATCATTCATCATAATAATTTTATAGGTGGTAGATACTCAGTTTTATCTGAGGTGGGAATGCTGCCAGCACAATTAATGGGTTTAGATGAAAAAAAATTTAAGCAACTAAATAGCCTCATTATAAATAAAAATTTTATTAGGTCATTAGTATCAAATGTGAGTAGCATTCTTTATTTTATAAAAAAAAAAAAATCTAATTCAGTTATCTTAAATTACGACGAGTGCTCAGATAATTTTTTTAAATGGTACCAACAATTAATGGCTGAAAGTCTGGGAAAAAAAGGCAAAGGTATTCTTCCTATTATTTCCACAATGCCAAAAGATAATCATAGTCTGATGCAACTGTACTTAGATGGACCAAAAAATAATTTTTACACTTTTTTCTTTACTCATGAAAAAAATAGTATGCATGTTAAAAGTAATGACATACTTTTTTCACATAAATATTTAAAGAATAAAAGTTTAAACCAAATAATTTTATCTCAAAAAAAAGCAACTGAAAAAGTTTTTATAAAAAAGAATATACCTTTTAGAAGTTTTGAAGTTATGCAGAGAGATGAAAAAACTTTAGGTGAATTATTTTGTTTTTTTATATTAGAAACGATACTTCTTGGTAGAGCGTTAAAGGTTAATCCTTATGACCAGCCATCAGTTGAATTGATAAAAAAAGAAACTAAAAAAATTTTAATTTAAAGAAAATTTCCAAATATAACTTTTGAAATTCCATATATTTTTTCTTCAATTATATTAAAGTTATCTATAAAATTTTCATTTTCTTTTTTATGTCTGTGAATGATGATTATAGATTTATCATTAAGTATTTTTGCATCAAAAATTTTTTGTAAAAGCATATCTACACGTTTTTCTTTGTATGGTGCATCAATAAAAATAATGTCAAATTTTTTGAGTGTTTTAAAATCAAGACTATCGTAGATATCTTGTTCTATTATTGTGGAAGAATTAACATAATTAAGATTTTCTATATTTTTTTTTAAGATATCTAAAACCTCCTTATAACTCTCTATAAAAACTGCATTTAAAGCTCCTCTTGAAAGACACTCAAGACCAAATGAACCAACACCTGAAAATAAATCTAAAATTTTGGAACCTTCAATTTTAGTCTCAAATTTATTTGAATGCATAATTATGTTAAATATAGATTCTTTAGTTAAATCTTTTAGAGGTCTAGTTAATTGATCTTTTGGCTGTAGTATTTTTTTACCCTTCGAAGCTCCGGCAATTATTCTCATTTATTTATTACTTTATAGCCAATATCTTTTCGAAAAAAACCATCTTTCCAATTAAGAAGCTCTAACAATTTGTGAATATTATTTCTACATTCATTAAAATCAGAAGATAGACTAACAAAATTTAATACACGTCCTCCTATTGAATATATCTTATTATCAACAATTTTTGTACCTGCGTGATAACAATATTCATTTTTATTTAGTTTTAATTTATTTAAATCTTTGATTAATATGTTTTTTTGAAAGTTTTCTGGATAACCCTTGCTACATAATACAACACACAAACTCTTTTTGTCTTGCCATTTTATTTCAGTTTTATCTAATGTGCCATTACAGCAGGCTAAAAAAATATCTAACAAATCTGTTTCAAGCTTTGGTAAGATAGTCTGACATTCTGGATCACCCATTCGAACATTGTACTCAATCAAATATGGCTCATTATTTACAATCATTAATCCAACATACAGGAAGCCTTTATAGACTGTATTAATTTCATTAAGACCATGAATTGTAGGTAAGATAATTTTTTTTAATATTTTAGCTTCTAAGTCTTTATTAATTAATCTTGATGGTGAATAAGCGCCCATACCCCCTGTATTTTTACCCTTATCACCCTCGGATACCCTCTTGTGGTCCTGCGCTGTTTCAAAATTTTTTATTGTTTTACCATCAGTAATTACAAAGAAACTCATTTCTTCACCTTTAAGAAATTCTTCTATTAGAATATTTTTAGCTTTTCCAAATTTTCCATCAAATACTTCTTTAATTGCATTTTTAGCTTCATTTGTGTTATCACAAATAAAAACGCCTTTTCCAGAAGCCAACCCATCAGCTTTAATAACCAATGGATATTTAGCCTTATTTGTAAAAATTTCTGCATCATGAAGATTTTCAAAAATTCCAAATTTAGCTGTAGGGATGTTATATTTTTTACAAAGATTTTTAGTAAAAATTTTTGAACCTTCAAGCTGAGATGCTATTTTATTAGGGCCAAACACTTTGATATTATTTTCCTCAAGAAAGTCCACAATACCATCTACTAGAGGTTTTTCAGGTCCAACTACAATTAAATCAATATTGTTTTGTATAATAATTTTTTTTAATTCATCAAAATCGTCAAGATTAATAATGATATTTTTAGCAATTTTTGATGTACCAGCATTTCCAGGGAAACAATACAATTGGGTAATTTTTTTTGATTTATTAAGTGCGTGACATATTGAATGTTCACGACCACCACTTCCAATTATACCAACTCTCATGTAATAATATATAAACTATAAATGATAAAAAAATTAGCTAAATTAAAATATTTACCAAATAATTTTGAAGTTGTTGAGCATGGAGATTTTGTAATTTGTGCTATATCTGGCAAAGAAATTAAGCTTGAGGAGCTCAACTATTGGAATGTTGATCTTCAAGAGCCATACTATTCGTATGTTGAGGCATCAAAAAAAAGAGAAGATAGCCACTAATAATTAAACTTTCCATCTATTGTGAGACCATATCCATTGTTCAGGATTTTTTAAAATCATCTTTTCTAAAATTTTATTAAGATCAGAGGTTATGTTATGAATAGTTTCATCTTTTGAATAGCTTATTGGCTCATAAACTTTAAGAGCGAAATTAAATTTATTTATTCTTTCAATATAAATAGGCACGATTTTACAATTAAATTTTTTAACAAACTGTGCGGGTATAGTTGTAGTCAGTGCTTCTTGATTAAAAAAATTTGTTTTAATGCCTTGAGATAATCTTTGGTCTATCATTAAAGCAATAGATGTTCCATTTTTGAAATGATTTAGAATTTTCTTTGTTCCAGAAATTCCTTTTTTAATTTGGTGTTTGCAAATAAATTTTTTTCTTATTTTTTCCATAAAAAAATTCAAAAACTTATTATTAAGAGGTCTATAGATTGCTGCCACCTCTAGTCCAGACTTTTCTATATGCATTGCCATCAATTCAAAGTTATTAAAATGACCTGAAATAAATATCACAGGTTTATTTTCACTTTTAATTTTATCAAGAATTTCTTGACCTTTAATTATTATATTATCACTTAGTTTTGAATTTCTAAAATTTTTCATAAAAACATATTCAGACAATATTCTTCCATAATTTCCCCACATGCCATTTATAATTTTTTTTAAATCTTTGTTTTCTATTTTTGGATATGCCTTGATAATATTTTCTTTTATTAAATTTTTTGATCTAAAAAGTGGACCAATATAAGTGAAAATTTTAGAAGATATATTTGAAGCAATTTTAAAACCAAGCATCCTAAACAATACTAATAAAAAGGAAATTGTAATAAATTGTATTAAATATTTTATCAAACTCATATTCTTGATTTTAAAAAGTTAATAAAATTTTTTTCATTTTTAATTTCTAACTTCATTTTTAAAAATTTTATTTGATTACTTTTATCATTTTTTAGTTGATTATTGTTTTTAATTCTTAAAAAATCTTTCTCCGTAGTTAAAATTTTCGCTTTAAATGATTTTGCGATTTGTTTTATTTTTTTAATATCTAAATCTGAATAGTTATAATGGTCAGGATAAGATAAAAATTTTGTAACATTGAAACCATGGCTATCAAGAGTTTTCTTAAAATTATCCGGAGTTCCAATTCCCGCAAAAGCAACAAACCTATCTTTTTTATTCACCTTTTTTTCTTTGACAAGATGATAAGTTGTTTCGAATATTTTTATTTCTTTATTTATTTTTTTAATTCTAGAAATTTTTTTTTTAACATTATTTCCATACCCGTTTAAAAAAACAACATCATAATCTTTTAAACTTGTTATATGTTCCCTTAATGGTCCAGCAGGTATTAAAAAACCATTTCCAACAAAGTTTTGTTTATTAAAACAAACTATTCTTAAATTATAATCTATTGATTTATCTTGAAGACCATCGTCAAAAATAGCTAGATTGAACTTTTTTGTTATTGCCTTTTTTAAAGCATTAAGCCTTCCATTTTTTGCAGATATGTAATGACCTTCTTTTTTTAGTAAAATTTCTTCGTCAATAGACTCATTGTAAAATTTTTTTATAAAGACAGTTTTTCGCCTAAGTTTTTTGAATATTCTGTAAAGCTCTATAGCTAAAGGAGTTTTACCTGTACCACCCACATAAATATTACCAACACAAATAGTCTTTATATGTTTTGATTGGTTATGCTGATTTTGAAGTTTTTTTAGAATGTTGCTAAGAATTATAAATATTGTGAAAGGAAATAATAAAATGGACAAAAAACTTAATCTTTCTTTATCCCAAAAGAGTGGTTTTTTAATTTTCATTTTTATTTAATAAAAGACTTTATTTCTTTAAATGTAGAGTTCAATATTTTGTCTCCGATACTTTTTATTTTTGTTTTTATTTTTAATGAATTACCTTTTTTATTAAAGTCTTTATTTGTTTGTTTGATTAATTGATCTATGTTGTTAACTTTTGATGATACATTGTATTCTTTTAAAAGTTGATATATTTCACCAAAATTCCAAACATGCGGTCCGTGTAAAATTTTACAACCATATTTGGCTGGCTCTAAAGGGTTTTGACCACCGTGTCTTATAATTGAACCACCTAAAAAGACAATTTTACATATTCTATAGAAAGATTTTGTTTTGCCGTAAGCATCAACTAAATAAATATCAGTATTTTTTTTAATTTGATCTCCATAACTATGACAGTGTACATTTAAATTCAGTTCTTCTAATTGATTAATAATCACAGTTGTTCTTTCTATGTGTCTTGGAATTATTATTGTAATCAAATTTTTGTATTTTTTTTTTAATTTTTTATGAGCAGTGCCTATCAATATTTCCTCAGAATTATGTGTACTGGAAGCGCACCAAATATTTTTTGAGCGAAAAAATTTTTTTTGTTTAATAGAAATTTGATTTTCTTCTTTTTCGGTTTGAGAGAATTTTAAATTGCCCAAATATTTATTTTTTTTAATTCCTAGCGACTTTAAATGAATGTTTGACTCTTTACTTGATGGGTAACATATATCAAATTTACTAAATAGAAATTGTGCGGTCTGGTTAATTTTTTTCCATTTACGAAAAGATTTCTTATTTATACGTCCATTTAATAAAATTAAAGGAATTTTTTTCTTTTTAATATCCAAAATCATATTAGGCCAAATTTCCGAGTCAATAAAAATTGCAATTTTTGGCCTCCAATATTCAAGAAATTTTTTTGAAAAATAAGCACTATCGATAGGAAAAAATTGATGAATTGTTTTTTTTAGTCCTAAATTACTAATTATTTTAGATGAACTTAAGGTATTTGATGTTATTAGAATTTGATGAATATTTTTGTCTTTTTCAAATTTTTCTATTAGTGGTATTACACTTAATATCTCACCTACACTAGCACCATGAAACCAGATTAAATTATTTTTGATTTTTTTTTTTGAAAAAAAACAAAACTTTTCTTTAAATCTTGAGGGGTGTTCTTTTTTTTTTATTATTTTTAACAAAATAATAAATGGAGAAATTAATAATACTATGTTTATTAGAATCCTGTAAAAAACTATCATTCTTTTCTAATTTGTTTTTCATAAAAATTTTTATAAACAGAAGAATTTTTTAACAAATCATCATGACTTCCTTCAGAAACAACTTTGCCATTATCTATCACAAATATTTTTTTTGAATTCAAAATTGTTGAAAGTCTATGTGCAATTACTAGAGTTGTTTTATTTTTAGTTAAATAGCTTAGCCCTTTTTGAATTTTATTTTCAGTTTCAGCATCTAGTGATGAAGTTGCTTCATCTAGTAAGATAATTGGGGTTTCCTTTAAAATAGCTCTTGCTATTGAAAGTCTTTGTTTTTCACCACCTGACAACCTCACACCATCTTCACCTATGATAGTGTCATATTTATTTGGTAGTTTTTCAATAAATTCATCTGCAAAAGCATTTTTTGCTGCCGATATCACTTCTTCATCAGACGCATTTGGATTTGCATATTTTATATTAAATTTGATTGTATCATCAAAAAGGGTAGTGTTTTGGCTCACGAGAGAAATGTTATTTCTTAGAGAAAATATAGAAGAATTATAAATTGATTGGTTATCAATCAAGATGTCACCTTCACTGCAGTCAAAAAATCTTGGTATTAGGTTTAGTATTGTGGACTTTCCAGCACCGCTGTGACCAACTAAAGCGTTCATTTCACCACCTATAATTTTTAGATTTACTGACTTTAAAACCTCAGTATTACCTTTTTCATATTTAAAAATTACATTTTTAAATTCTATATTACCTTTTTCTATTAAAAGTTTAGTTGCTGTATCTTTTTCTTTAATTTTATTTTCAACATCTACTATAGGTAATATTCTGCTTGCAGCAGAAAGTCCTTGGCTAATACCCATGTTCAAAGTTGCCAGTGATCTTACAGGTTGGTATGCAAGCATCATAGCTGCTAAAAATGAAAAGAAATTATTTACAGCTAATTCATCTGACATAACCAATTTACCTGCAAAATATATTAAGGCTGCAATCATAATACCTGTAAGAGTTTCCATGATTGGAGTGGCTCTAACAAAAATAAAACCAATTTTTTTTGTCTTATCTCTTAATTTGTTTATTATTTTTGTTAGCTTAGAATTCTCATTTTCTTCTTGTTGAAAAATTTTAATTAATTGGTGATTTTTAAAAATTTCAATTAAATGTGTATTAAAAAATCCAGACTCAAGCTGAGCTTCAGTAGAGACTTTACCTATTCTTTTTCCTAAATTTTTAGCTGCAAAAGTCGCTAAGGGTATCATTATAATTGCTATTAAAGAAAGTTTCCAGTTTTGATAAAACATCACAGATAACAATCCAATTAAAGTTAAGCTATCTTTAAATAAATTTAATATTGTTGTACTAACTAAGCTTGTAATTAAAGACACGTCATAAGTTAAGTTAGATATAAATTTACCAGTATGTTTGTCATCTATATAGTCCGTATCAGCTGAAATTAAAGAACGAGACATATCTTGCTGCATGATTGCTTTTATATCTTCGGCAACAGACAGCATAGTTGTTCTTGCCAAATAAAGAGAAAGACCCTTCGAAGCAAAAACAATAATTATTAAAGCAGGAATAACCATTAATAAAGTTTGATCTTTTTCTATGAATATTTTATTAATTGCTGGATCGAGTAACCACGCAATTGAAGAAGTACTACCTGCCACAATTAAACTAAAAAAAAGAGACAATAATATTTTGTATCTAAAATTTTTTGTGTAACTTCTGTATAATCTTTTTAGAATATCAATTTTATTCATTAGGCTATTAACTTTCCAATGAATAAATTTACGAATATTATTGAGCCCAAAAAATTATTACTTTTGAAAATATTTAAACAGTTTTTTTCATTTTCAATTTTTAAAGTGTATATTTGATAAAAAAGTAAATGAATTATTGGAAATAATAAAAATAAAAAATATACCAAGTTAAATTTCATAAGAATTCCCAAGGTAATCAAGCTTGCTATAAAAATTAAGTAACATAGTGATAAAAAATTTTTTGGGTTTTTTTTAAATTTTATTGATGTTGATTTTATTCCTATTATTTCGTCATCTTTCATATCTTGGAATCCATAGATTGTGTCGAATCCAAGTGTCCAAAATATGGCTCCTAGATAAAATACAACAGGAGTTATATCTAAGTTATTTTTTATAC
>Ga0257114_1001470_pt1 | contig 16762 bp, 21 predicted proteins | sample SI112_10mmetaG_FD_190149 | JGI IMG/M metagenome (GOLD analysis project Ga0257114, IMG submission 190149) | Marine microbial communities from Saanich Inlet, British Columbia, Canada - SI112_10m | ecosystem: Environmental > Aquatic > Marine > Inlet | place: Canada: British Columbia | collected...
TGGCTGAGATCAACCGTGAAGTCATTAGAACTATCTACAAGACCGCTGAACAAGGTGCTGTTACTAACACCGCCACAGCTGGTATCTTCGACCTGGACGTTGACTCCAATGGTCGTTGGTCTGTTGAGAAGTTCAAGGGTCTCCTGTTCCAAATCGAGCGTGACGCTAACGCGATCGCACAAAGAACTCGTAGAGGAAAGGGCAACATGGTTCTGTGTTCCGCAGACGTTGCTTCCGCACTTACGATGGCTGGTATCCTGGATTACACTCCAGCTCTGAACTCCAACCTCAACGTTGATGACACTGGCAATACCTTCGCTGGTACGATTAACGGTAAGTTTAAGGTCTACATTGACCCATACGCCGCTAACCTGACTGTAGGTAACGGAACTGGTGGTAACCAGTACTACGTTGTTGGTTATAAGGGTTCTTCACCTTATGACGCTGGTCTGTTCTATTGTCCTTATGTTCCTCTCCAGATGGTTCGTGCCGTCGGTGAGAACTCCTTCCAGCCTAAAATTGGCTTCAAGACCCGTTACGGGATTGTCGCTAACCCTTACGCAGAAGGTCTTACACAAGGTCTTGGTAGACTCCGTGTTAACTCTAACCGCTACTACAGAAGAGTTGCAGTCAAAAATCTCATGTAATTTGGGATTTCCAACACATCGTGTTTATCAGACCCCCTCTTGGGGGTCTTTTTTATGCTTACTGATAAATACTAAAAAATGAGTCCCGATTGATGGCGACAAGAAAAAGACAGGACAGAGATCCAACAAAAAAGGCTATTCCTGCCTCTCAATTAGAAAACAGAAGTTTTCTGATCCCAAATAGTTTTGGTTTCACTATCGAAAGATCTCCCACAGTGGGTTTCTTTGGTAGTACAATTAACGTACCAGGATTTACTTTGGGTGTTGTTAATCAACCCACATATCTCAAGGATATTCCAAGACCTGGTGAGATCTTATCATTTGAGGATCTTACTTTGGCATTCATGGTTGATGAGGGACTTCAAAATTACTTAGAAATTGATAAGTGGATGAGGGGACTTGGTTTTCCTGAGGACATCCAACAAATTTATGACTTACAAGATGATGCTACAGTTGACACTGTTGGTCTCAGCATTTATTCAGATGCTACTCTGACTATTTTTAATAATCAGGCACAACCTGCATTTAGAGTTATGTTCAAAGATCTGTTCCCATACTACTTAAGTCCTCTTGAGTTTAATGCACAGATGTCTGAAGCTGAGGTCTTGACATGTCAGGTATCATTTAAGTATTCTATTTACACTATTGAGCCAGGTGCTGGTGGTTGTTGCTAATGATTGATTTACCTCAGATTCAGAAAATGTGGGAACAGGATTCTAAAATTGATCCTGACAATTTACATACTGAATCATTGAATATACCTGTACTTCATGCAAAATATTATGACCTATACAATAATCTGATTCTTCTCAGGAAGAAGGCAGAACAACAAAGAAAGAACATCAGACACGAAAGATACGAATACTTTTCTGGTAAATCTGACCCTGATGTCTATGTAAAGAATCCCTTTCCAAAGAAGATTCGAGACAAAGATACGATGCAAAAGTATCTAGATGCTGATGAGAAACTTTCTAATTCATCACTAAAGATTGATTATTACGATACGATGTTGAAGTATCTTGAAGAGATACTCAAACAACTTTCTAATCGTACATATCAAATTAAGAACGCTATTGAGTTTATGCGGTTTAGTTCAGGATTAGGATGAACGAAGAACAAAACTACGAAGACTACGATTATACATTGTATATGAAAATCGAAGATGTTCGATTGATGTATCACTGCGTACAACAAACTATTAAGTATTGGCCAGGAGCTCCAGCAAGACCACACGAAGAACAGGAACACATGTGGCATATGAGAGACCAGTTTCAGAGAATGATTTTGGATCATTCTTTCAATAACCTCTAATAAATACCTATAGGTGAAACCTATAGGTTATGGCTGATTTGACCATAGAGAAGGTAAACGAAGTTTATCTTAAGGTCTCTACGGAACCACATATTGAATACGAACTAAGAGATAAATTTACTTTTGAAGTTCCAAATATGAAATTTATGCCTCAGTATCGGAGGAGGCATTGGAACGGAGAAATTCATTTGTTCGATATGAGAACAAAGAGGATATATGTTGGTCTACTTGATAAAGTTATAGCATTTTGTGAAAACTCAGGATATAGTTTTGAATTTACAGATAACAAGTTTTACGGCCTTCCATTTGAGGTAAATGAATTTGTTTGCAAAGAGGGTGTGAAAGATTATATAAAATCCATTACACCAATCAAACCAAGAGATTATCAAATTGATGCGATTCATGATGCTCTCAAATATAATCGTAAGTTACTAATCAGTCCAACTGCATCAGGTAAGTCGTTCATGATTTACTCTGTTGTAAGATTTCATGTTGGACTGAAGAGAAAGGTTCTACTTGTGGTTCCCACCACATCACTTGTGGAACAGATGTTCAAAGATTTCCAGGACTATGGATGGGATGCTGAGAATCACTGTCACAGGATCTATGCAGGTCGTGAGAGAGTCAATACTAATGAAGTAACCATTACTACCTGGCAGTCAGTTTATAAATTAGATAGATCTTTTTTTGAAGACTATGATGTTATCATTGGTGATGAAGCTCACTTGTTTAAAAGTAAGTCTCTGATAGGGATTATGGACAAGTGTCATCACGCTAAGTATAGATATGGGTTCACAGGTACTTTAGACGGTACACAGACCCATAAGTGGGTCTTAGAGGGACTGTTTGGTCCTTCATACAAAGTGACAGAAACTAAGAAACTGATTGATGAGGGTCACCTAGCCAAACTTGATATTCAGTGTCTGGTATTAAAACATCGTCCTCAAAAGTTTGATACATATGAGGATGAGATTAAGTATCTGATATCTCATGAGAATCGAAACAAGTTCATATCCAATCTGTCAGTTGATCTGAAAGGTAACACTCTAGTTCTCTATACCAGAGTAGAGACTCATGGAGCGATACTTTATGATCTAATAAATAAAAAAGTATCCGATGGTAGAAAAGTTTTCTTCATTCATGGCGGTGTGGATGCTGAGGAAAGAGAACAAGTTAGAAAAATCACAGAGGAAGAGAAAGACGCTATCATTGTTGCATCCTTCGGAACTTTCAGTACGGGTATCAACATTAAGAACCTTCACAATGTAATATTTGCCTCTCCATCAAAGTCTAGGATTCGTAATCTACAGTCTATTGGTAGAGTCCTTCGTAAAGGCAAAGATAAGGTTAAAGCTAAACTCTATGACATTGCAGATGATGCAACCACAGGGTCGAGAAAGAATTATACTCTGAACCATTTCATTGAAAGAGTGAAAATATACGTTCAAGAACAATTCAATTATGAAATTATATCAATCAACTTAAAAGATTAGAAAAAGGAGTTAGTGTATGGGAATCGAAGATGATTTCTACGCAACAATAAAACTCAGATCAGGAGAAGAAATATTCTCCAAGGTAGCTGCTTCTGAGGAAGATGACAGAACTTTACTCATCCTGTCCAATCCAATTATTGTAGAAGAATTAAAAGTAAGAGGTAAGTTCCAAGGTTATAAGATGGAACCCTGGTTAAAGACATGCAATGACGATATGTTCATCTTAAACATGGATGAGGTCATGACAATGTCTGAGTCAGATAGTATTGAAATGATTATATACTATCAAGATTATGTTCGTAAATTAAATAAAAATAATTATTCTAAGCTAGATAGAAAGATGGGTTACTTATCTTCTGTCCATGAAGCTAAAGAGGTTTTAGAAAAACTCTTTAATAACAGCTAAGGTTCCCTTTCATCCTGGACAAACCTAGTCTATCAAGATTTCAAGGTATTGTCAACTCCTTATGAATCTGATATAATATTATCAGTAAAAATTATTATATGGCTGTCAATCACAATTATGGAACTATGGCAAGACCCAAGAAGTCAGAACATTATGTTAATAATAAAGAGTTCTTAAATGCTCTAGAGAATTATTTTGCAGAAGTAGAACGAGCAAAACTGAACGATCAACCAAAACCACGTATTCCAAGATATATTGGTGAGTGTTTTTTGAAGATTGCAAATCATTTATCATACAAACCCAACTTTGTGAACTATATGTTCAAAGATGATATGATTTGTGATGGTATTGAAAACTGTGTAAGATATGTTCATAATTTCAATCCTGAGAAATCTAAGAACCCATTTGCTTACTTCACTCAAATCATTTACTATGCATTCCTGAGACGTATCCAACAGGAGAAGAAGCAACTGGAGATCAAGAACAAGATTCTGGAGAAGACCAACTTTGATGAGGTCTTCGATGCGAACGAGCTTGACAGTGGAAACTACTCCGAGTACAATTCGATCAAAGATGCTGTTCACACCAAACTTCGTTATCAATGACAAAGGTAGCCGTCATTACTGACACTCACTATGGTGCAAGAAAAGGTTCCAAACTTTTCCACGATTACTTTGAAAAGTTTTATCGTGATGTCTTTTTCCCCACACTGAAAAAGGAAGGTATCGATACTGTGATCCACTTGGGAGATGCGTTTGACAGCCGTAGAGGTATTGAATTCAAATCACTTCAGTGGGCAAAGAGAGTGGTGTTTGACCCTCTCAAAGAAGCAGGGATTAAGATGCACTTGATTGTTGGTAATCATGACGCATACTACAAGAATAGTAATGAAATCAACTCTGTGGAACTTTTACTTACAGAGTATGATAATGTCATTCCCTATTCAAAAGCTACCGAAGTAAACATCGGTGGACTTGGTGTTTTGTTTATTCCATGGATATGTGAAGACAATGAGAAAGAAACTATTAAACTTATTAAAAAGACAACTTGCCCGTTCGCGATGGGGCACCTTGAGCTCAACGGATTTAGAGTTAATCGACAAATCGTCATGGATCATGGTCATGAGAGCGAACTATATTCAAAGTTCACCAAGGTCTTTAGCGGTCACTATCACACTCGATCGGATGATGGACGGGTCTTCTACCTGGGAAATCCATACGAGATGTTCTGGACAGATGTCGGTGATCGGAGAGGATTCACCATCCTTGATACAGAAACTCATGAACATTATCCAGTAAACAATCCTTATCAACTGTTCCACAACATTTACTATGAGGACAGTGATTATCAGATGTTTGATGCTACTCCATATAAGGATATGATTGTCAAGGTCATTGTCAAACAGAAGAGTGATGTCAAACAGTTTGAAAAATTTATTGATAAACTCTACAGTGTCGGTGTTGCTGATCTGAAGATTGTTGAGAACTTTGAGTTTAGTGGTTGGTATGACAAAGATAATATTATTGATGTTGAAACTGAAGATACTCTTTCCATCTTGAACAGATATATTGAAGAATCTGAAGTCAGTCTAGATAAATCTAAAATTCAGAGAGTAATCAGAGATGTATATCAGGAAGCATGTGAAGTGATCTAATGTTTATAATTACAGTTGCAGGTCATGAAAAGGACGGAGCATATTCAGTATTAGATGATGAAGGAGAACAGGTTCTCTATATTTTCCAAGAAGAAGATGATGCTACTAGATATTCCCTGCAACTGGAAGAACTTGACTATCCTCAGATGAATGTGTTAGAAATAGAAGATGATATAATGATCAAGACCTGTGAGATGCATGATCACAGGTATACGATTATTACCCCCAATGATATTGTAATTCCCCCCGACGACGCTAGTGATTATCTTTGAGAATATTTCCTGGAAAAACTTTCTGTCTACGGGAGATCAACCGACACGATTAAATCTTAATGACCATAATACCACCTTAATTATTGGCTCAAATGGTGCTGGTAAATCCACAGTTCTTGATGCACTGACCTTTGTTCTGTACGGTAAAGCATTCCGTAAAATCAACAAAGCTCAGCTCATCAATACCACCAATGAAAAGAACTGTTTTGTTGATATTGAATTCAATGTAAATGGGACTCAGTGGAAAGTTGAGAGGGGGATCAAACCAAATATTTTTAAGATCTATAGAGATGGAGAACTCTTAGATCAACAACACTCTGCAATCGACCAACAAAAGTGGTTGGAACAGAATGTTCTGAAGATGAATTATAAGTCATTTACTCAGATTGTCATCTTGGGTAGTAGTTCCTTCGTGCCCTTCATGCAACTCCCTCAGGCATCCCGTAGAGAGGTCGTAGAAGAACTTCTAGACATCAAGATCTTCTCCTCTATGAGTGTTCTTCTCAAGGAGAAGATTCGTAGTCTGAAAGATGAATCAAGAACTTTTGAGTTAAAGAGACAATCGCTCAAGGATAAGGTTGAGATGCAGAAAGATTTTATCCAACAATTGGAGTCAAAAAGTCAAGAAGACATTAATCAAAAGGAACAAAAGATTTCATTTCTGCTCACTGAAGAGAACTCCTACATGAATAGGAATGGTGGTCTTAACTCAGAAATTGAGACACTTAAAGGTAATCTTTTGAAGTTTGATGGATATAAAGATAAACTTAAGGAATATGGAAATATCAAAGGTAAGATTTCTCAAAAAATCTCAACATTAGTTAAGGATCATAAGTTTTTTAACGATAATACGGTATGCCCTACATGTGGTCAGGGAATAGAAGAGTCTATTCGTGTAAATAGAATTAGGACTTCACAAGATAAAGCCAAAGAGTTGCAGGAGGGGTATGAACAACTTCTCGGGGCAATCAAAAACGAAGAGTTGAGGGAGTCCCAATTTAATTCTATTTCTGGAGACATCAGTAATCTACTTAATGGCATCACTTCTAACAATAGTCAGATCCATAGTTGTCAAAAACAAATTAGACAGATTGAATCTGAGATTCAAACACTTACCAATCAGATACAGAACCGAAATTCTGAACATGAAAAGTTAGAAGAGTTTAGAGAAAGTCTTCAAGAAACATACGAAAAACTTGTTGAGGTAAAGGAGAGTATTTCTTACCACGACTTCACTTATAGTCTTCTTAAAGATGGTGGAGTAAAATCTCAAATCATCAAGAAGTATCTTCCCCTTATCAACCAACAGGTTAATAAGTACCTACAAATGATGGACTTCTACATCAACTTCAAGTTGGATGAAGAGTTCTCAGAGACCATCGAAACTCCTATTCACGAAGACTTTACCTACTCATCTTTTTCTGAAGGAGAGAAAATGAGAATAGACTTAGCCCTCTTGTTTACCTGGAGGGAAGTCGCTAGGTTTAAGAACTCTGTCAATACTAATCTTCTCATTATGGATGAAGTCTTCGACAGTTCCTTGGATGGATTTGGTACAGACGAATTCCTAAAAATTATCAGATTTGTTATTAAGGACGCAAACATATTTGTCATCTCACATAAGGGAGGACTTGAGGACAAATTTGAAAGCGTCATATCCTTTACTAAGGACAAGGGTTTCAGCCGTATGATACAGGGTACTCCAACAGAATAATGAATAAACCAAATTGGCAACACCACTCAAACAAAGAACAGAAACGAAAACTCAAACCCCAAGCTCTCAGACAGGCAAAAGCCAGGAGACAAGCCCTCAAGAGGAAACTCAAGAGGGTTTCTTTTTGTAAAGAATTTGTAAATTTATATTAAAAATTTACCAAATGTCATGAAGTTCTGACATTTCGTCTATATAATACAGTGAGACGGAGTTCAACATGCACAACTTGGTATCTCATAATGAGTTAGCATCCTGGAAATGGGACGAAAAAAACAGTGTTGGAGACAAGTATAGTCAAGTGTCCGATTATTTCCAGTGTATCTCAGAATGTGGCATCATCGACCACACAGCAAGGAGGTTCTGTAGACACATCCTTACAGAAGATTAAAATCAACTAAACTACTTAAGGAGTTTAAACCGAAGTCCCCGTCAGAGATGGCGGGGATTGGTCTGCCAACCAGTTGGGGAACTGTCCTCATCTAGTCCACAGGGGTCAGATCCCGTGTATTATAAGTACATCAGGAGGACACCACCCATGACAGTCAATTACGAAATCAAGTCACAACTGGCCAAACTTCTCGCCACTGAGGACATTGTGGTTGAGAACCGAGAAGTAATGACGGCTCAGTTTGACGTTGATAATCGTATTCTGACACTTCCCAAGTGGAAACGTGCATCCAACAGTGTCTATGATATGTTGGTTGGCCACGAAGTCGGACACGCACTCTACACCCCTAATGTAGATCCCCCGAAAGATATTCCTCACTCTTTTGTCAATATCATAGAAGATGCTCGTATCGAGAAGAAGATGAAGCATCGGTATCCTGGTCTCGCCAAAAGTTTCTACAAAGGATACAGAGAACTCTCTGAGGAAGATTTCTTCTGTATCGGTGACCAGGACCTGAAGAAGATGAACCTGGCTGACCGTATTAATCTATACTATAAGATTGGTAAGTTCGTTGACATTCCCTTCGATACTTATGAAGAAAGTATCTTGGTTACGAAAGTTGGTAATGTTGATACCTTTGAGGATGTTTGTGAGGTTGCACTAGAGGTTTATAATTATTGTAAAGTTGAGACTCCTTCCACTGACCAACATCAACAACCTCAACAACAGACTCCTAATGGGCAACCTGGTGACTCTATGGAGAATCCTGAAAGTTCCTCTGGTGGTGATGAGATGACTCATGAGGAGATGCTTGAGGAAGCGGACAAACGTGAATCTGAGAATCAAGAACTAGATACTGACAATCAACTAGATCAGGAAAGTGGTGAACCTGAAGTCACCACTGACAAAGCATTTGAGGATGGTATCTCTGAACTTTGTGGTTTGGATAATGGTATCGACAATATCTATGTTGAAGTCCCTAAGGTCAATCTCGACAACATCATCATCAACAACAAAAGAATTCATGAGGAACTTGACTTGTCCTGGCGACTTCAGTCCATGCCTCTACAACACACTGATGAATGGACTGGTAAAATCACCGAACACAAAGCTGACTTCAATCGAGCTGATGAGGAGTATCAAAAGTTCAAGAAATCAGCTCAACGCGAGGTGAACTACCTAGTCAAAGAGTTTGAATGTAAGAAGTCAGCTGACGCATATGCTCGGGCTACTGTGTCTAAGACTGGTATTCTTGATTGTACTAAACTTCATACTTACAAGTACAATGAAGATCTTTTCCGTAAGGTCAGTATTCTTCCTGATGGTCAGAATCATGGTCTTATCTTCATTCTTGATTGGTCTGGTTCGATGGGTAACTGTATCCTGGACACCATTAAACAACTTTTTAATTTGGTATGGTTCTGTAATAAGTGTAATATTCCTTTTGATGTCTATGCTTTCACCAACTCTTACCTCTGGAATAGAGAAGATGAAAAAAATGAATCGATGGATTGGGGACTCAACAAACTCTTTATCCACAAGGATTTTCATCTTCTAAACCTTTTGACTGGTAATGTGAAACGAAAGGAACTTGAGAAACAGTTGTTGAATGTTTGGAGGATTGTTTTTAACATGAAGAGTTGGACTAACTATGAGGTTCCTGCCGGTTATGGTTTGTCTGGTACTCCTCTGAATGAGGCACTTGTGTGTCTTAATCAGATTATTCCTCAGTTCCAAAAGAATTATGATCTTCAAAAAGTTCAATGTGTGATTCTTACTGATGGTGAGGCAAACCATCTCTCATACTGTAAGCCTTGGTACTCTGAGAGGTATGGTGAGAAGGAAGGAACAGCTCATTTGACCCGTGGTCATTCCTATCTTCGCAATCGTAAGACTGGCCACACCTACAAGATTGGTGATTACTTTTACCAGTTCACTGAACTTCTTCTGAGTGACTTGAAAGAGTCTTTCCCTTACACTAACTTCATTGGCATCAGACTTGCTGGAACTCGTGACATTAACTCAATGGTTCGTCGTTACACTGGTGAAGATTCTGTTAAATCAGTCAGGAAGGATAAGTTCTTCTCACTTAAGACCTCTGGTTATGATTCTTATTTCTTGATGGTTGATTCTTCTCTTTCTGTTGATACTGAGTTTGAAGTTGAAGAGGGAGCAACTAAAGCCAAGATCAAGTCTGCTTTTGCTAAGAATCTTAAATCCAAGGCTCTAAATAAAAAAGTGTTAAGTCAGTTCATGGACCTGGTCTGTTGACCAGTTGGCGAACTGTCCCAAGAGGGATGTCTGATTCCCTCTGATCCTTTATAATGACTTTGTTGAAACGAACAACTATGGCACTCTCCACTGAATACGTCACTACTTCTCTTCAGTCCCTCTACGGTAACAGCATCACAACATCTGATATTCGTGCATGGTGTGCAATGAACGGTCACAATTATGTGACTATCACTAAGAAACTCAATGATTTCAAAACTGGTCGTGGTAAGTGGAACTTGAGCGTTCAGGAACAACTGGAAGAGACCTATGAATCTCCATCCGCACAACCTGCTATTGTTCAAGACTTGATTCCTCAGAAAGATGATACCTTCGTCCAGTTTGGTAACTTTAAAGATATTAAGAAAATTATTCAGTCCCGTCTTTTCTATCCTACATTTGTCACGGGTCTCTCGGGCAATGGTAAAACGTTTGGTATCGAACAAGCCTGTTCCCAACTTAAAAGGGAACTGATTCGTGTCAACATTACTATCGAGACTGACGAAGATGACCTTATTGGTGGTTTCCGTCTGGTTAATGGTGAAACTGTTTGGCATAATGGTCCAGTCATCGAGGCTCTGGAACGTGGAGCAGTTCTTCTTCTAGATGAAGTTGACCTAGCATCTAACAAGATCCTATGTCTTCAATCTATCCTGGAGGGTAAGGGTGTCTTCCTCAAGAAGATTGGTAAGTTTATTCAACCCAAAGACGGATTCAACGTATTTGCTACAGCCAATACCAAAGGTAAGGGATCTGAGGACGGACGATTCATCGGTACTAACGTTCTGAACGAAGCATTCTTGGAACGATTCCCTGTTACCTTTGAACAGGAGTATCCGACTCCATCAACCGAACTCAAGATTCTTGAGGGTGTTGCTCGTGATCTCAATGTGGTTGCTCCTGACTTCTGCAAACGTCTTGTGGATTGGGCTGACATTATCCGTAAGACCTTCTATGATGGTGGTATCGAAGAGGTCATCTCTACTCGTCGTCTGGTTCATGTGATTCGGGCTTATTCCATCTTCGCCGATAAGAAAAAAGCACTTGAGGTTTGTACTAATCGTTTCGATGATGAAACCAAGTCTTCGTTCATGGAACTATATGACAAGGTTGATGTAGACTTCCAACTTGACCAAGAGGGGGAAGTCTGATATACTAATGACAAACTCTTGGACTTTATTATACGAAGAATTGAACATGACTAATGAAACCAATGGAAATGCTTTAAGTTGGCTTTCTCCTAATTCTGACCCTGATTTACTGACCTTTGTTGATCCTGGGAGTTCGGCTCCCCCTGTTGTTTTCTCTGGATCTGGTCTTCCTGGAGGTAATTTCTCTGATTCAATTACATTTGGATCTTCCTCAGTAGATGGTGGAATGGGTGAGGATCACATCAATTTTGATGGTCCCATCAGTATTCCTGATTTCCCAACAACAAAACCCCGATGGAAGTATGATGAGGAGAAGATCCTCTCAGAGTTGTCCGATTATATTTCTGGTACATATAACCAACATTATTCTGCTGGTACTGATAAGGTACAGACACTTGATCTCATTGAAGCCTGTGGTGACGGTGAATCATTCTGTCGATCCAACATCCTAAAGTACGCTTCTCGATACGATAAGAAAGGCACAGCACGACGTGACATCATGAAGATCCTGCATTACGCTGTTCTTCTATTGCACTTCAACGACAAAAACGCACAACGTGAAATCTATCCTCAATGAATATGAAACTAAGTGAAAACACTGTCAACCTTCTGAAGAACTTCTCTTCTATCAACCAATCTATCCTCTTCAAAGAGGGTCAGAAACTTCGTTCTATCTCCGTTATGAAGAACATCCTGGTTGAAGCAAATGTATCTGAGGAGTTTCCTAAGGACTTTGGTATCTACGATCTGAATCAGTTTCTTAATGGACTGAGTCTACATCAGAGTCCTGAACTAGAATTCAAAAATGATCAGTATGTTGTTATTCGTGAAGGTAAACGACGTTCTAAGTTTTTCTTCGCAGATCCTTCTGTGATCGTTGCTCCTCCTGAGAAAGAAATCTCTCTCCCATCCGAGGATGTTTGTTTTGTTCTGACATCTCAGGACCTTCAACAACTCAAGAAAGCAGCATCTGTCTATCAGGTCCCTGATGTCTCTGTCATCGGTAAATCTGGTGTTATTAAACTGGTTGCACGAGATAAGAAGAATGACACCTCAAATGATTTTGAGATCATTGTTGGTGAGACCGACCTTGAGTTCGTCTTTAACTTCAAAGAGGAGAATTTGAAGATTATTCCTGGTAACTATGATGTAGTTGTATCTGAAAAACTCCTTTCCCGATTTATCAATCAAAATCAAGATGTCACATATTACATCGCACTTGAACCTGACTCAACATTCGGTTGATATATGGATGAGAATTGTGGGTAGTGTTGGTGTCATCACTGCCTACTTTCTTGTTCTGCATGTAGATGTTATGATTGGAGTAGCTACACACTTTGTGGCTGACCTTATCTCAATTCCTTACTTTATTAGAACTAAGTCATGGGACGTGGTTGTCATGTTGTCGTTTCTACTTGTAATCTCCTTATCTAAATTATTATGAAAAATTATGATGGTCCATTATATGCTCCTTGGTGGAAAGTTGAGGCAGGAAAGATGAATAGCCCTTTTAATCCTGTAAAGAATACCAGAGAGACCTACAGTCGATCCCTTGAGAGGGTTGTTACTGAGGTTCAGGTTCAATTTGACAATGAAACTCCAGCATGGATTCCTCTAGAAACTTTGTTGGCTATTAAGAAAACTAATTATGAGTCGTGATGAATTCGTCTGGGTTGAGAAGTATCGACCCAAGACTATTGATGAGTGTATTCTTCCTGACAATATCAAGAATACATTCAAAGCTTTTCTAGATAAAGGTGAGGTTCCTAATCTTCTTTTGTCTGGACCTCCTGGATGTGGTAAAACCACTGTCGCTAAAGCCCTATGTAATGAACTTGGAGTAGATGTTTATGTCATTAACGGATCCGACGAGGGACGATTCCTGGACACTGTCAGGAACAATGCGAAGAACTTTGCTTCGACCGTATCGCTTTCGTCAACTGCTAAACACAAAGTCATCATCATTGATGAAGCAGATAACACGACCCCAGATGTACAACTCGCCCTACGGGCATTTACTGAGGAATTTATTGGTAATTGCAGATTCATCTTCACCTGCAACTACAAAAACAAGATTGTTGCTCCCCTCCACTCCCGATGTGCAGTCATCGACTTTGCCCTCAAAGGAAAGGAACGTCAGCAACTCGCAGGACAATTCTTCCAACGACTCCAAGAAATCTTGGGTACAGAGGGTATTAAATATGATAACAAGGTCCTGGTAGAACTCATTCAGAAACACTTTCCTGACTGGAGACGTGTTCTGAATGAGTGTCAGAGATACTCTTCTGGTGGAGAGATTAACTCTGGTATTCTTGCATCATTCGCTACGGTAAAAACAGATGACCTCTTCAAAAGACTCAAGGAGAAAGACTTTTCTAGCGTCCGTAAGTGGGTTGTTAATAATCTTGATAACGATCCCGCTGTTCTTCTTCGTAGCATCTACGATGCCTGCTATAACAATCTTGAAGGTCCTGGTGTTGCTGCAGCTGTCCTTATTATCGCTAAGTACCAGTATCAAAGTTCGTTCGTGGCTGATCAAGAAATAAATATGTTAGCTTGTCTGACTGAAATTATGGTGGAGGCTGAATTCAAATGAGTAAAAGTAGACAGAAAAAGTCCAGATTTTATTATTATTTCTGGGGGTTAGCTACCGTAGCTGTAGTCATAGGTCAAATTTATGTTGGTTCTGGTTATAGAGTCATGGCCAACTCAGTTGATAATTTTTTGGAGAAAGTAGAATGAATGTAAAAGTATTTCGTATGAACACTGGTGAAGAAGTGATCTTCACCCTCATTAATGAAAATGAGAAGACTATTGAGATTGGGAATCCTCTAGTTGCTATGCCAAACGCACAGGGTTCTATTGGATTTGGTCCTTGGTCTTTTCTTCAAAAGAAAGATACAACCCTCACTATTGACAAAAGTTTTATTGTCTATATCTGTGATGCTAATGGTGAGGTTGTAGAGAATTATGAGAGTATCTTTGATCCTAATAAGATTCAAACACCTAGTAAGAAACTAATTCTATGAAGAAACTAATTCTATTACTAGCTGGTAGCCTTGTCTTTGCTGCTCCAGCTATGGCACATAGGAGGTATCCCAATCATCCCAACTATGGGAAACCTCATCATCATCCAAGATATATTCCAAAACATAATCATTGCCACTATCACAACAGGGATGGTCTTTGGCATTGTCACCGTCACTCCCACGGTGGTCCAGGTTACGGACACCATGGAGAGAAGTATCTTCATAAAGATTGGAATATACCACCAAGACCACTTATTGAATTTCACTTTTGATGGAACCTGAACTGAAGGATTGGCTGAACTCTATCAACTTTAATAAGGAAGACCTTACTGAAGATGATGAGAATATCATCAAGTCATATCCCCCCTTTATTATTAACAAATGTCTGTCAGGTCAACTTGACACTGTACTTTTTGCCAATGAAATGAATAAGTGTCATTTCTTAGATAAAGATATGCAATATAAATTTTATCTAAATATCTTGAGAAAGAGAAAGAGATTTTCTCCTTGGCTTCGGAAGGATAAAGATTCCGATCTTGACATCGTCAAATCATACTATGGTTATAGTAATGAGAAAGCTCGTCAAGTCATGAGGATTTTATCCACTGAACAAATTAACTACATGAAACAACGACTTGACATTGGTGGTAAAAAATGACACAAACAGCTGAACCACAGGTTTCCTGGTCTCAAGATAAGATGATTGAGGTCAAGTTAAATGAACCTGATGATTTCCTTAAAGTACGAGAAACTCTTACTAGAATTGGAGTAGCTTCTAGAAAAGAGAAGAAACTTTACCAATCTTGCCATATTCTTCATAAACAGGGTAAATATTATATCGTTCATTTTAAGGAACTGTTTGCCCTTGATGGTAAATACGCTAATCTTACTGTTAATGATGTTCAGCGTAGGAATCGTATTACTCGGTTGCTTTCTGATTGGGGTCTAGTATCAGTTGTTATTGAAGATAGTATCCTTGATATTGCTCCTTTGAATCAGATTAAAGTTCTCCCTTATCGTGACAAGAACGATTGGGTATTGGAACAGAAGTATAATATTGGTAAAAAAGTCAAAGAAGAAGAATCTAAATAAGTCTGAGTCTTTCGTGCAGACTCTACGAATGTCGGAAACCCGTATGAGGGAGTGTAGTTTTCACTACACCCCTCTTTTTTGTATCTGTTATAATTAGTATGTGAGAGGTTCGGGTTCTACGGAACCCCCTTTTACGCCAAAGATGCCTTCGGGGTCTTTACTTTACAAACTCGCTTACTAAGGAGTAACATGACTGCACTATCACGCTACAACTCTGCAAACATCAACCAACTGATGGAACGTTTGCAACGAAACACGATCGGTATGGATGATTATTTTGATCGTGTATTCAGCTACGAAGCACAAAGCTATCCCCCATATAACCTCGTTCAGGTTTCTGAGGATGAGTCCCGTCTAGAACTGGCCTTGGCAGGTTTCAGTCAGGATGAGGTAAAGGTCTACACTGAGAAGGGTTATCTGGTTATTGAGGGACAGAAGGAGAGCTCAGACGGGCGGGAGTATATCCACCGTGGTCTGGCATCACGTTCCTTCACTCGTTCCTGGTCTATCTCAGAAGACACTGAAGTCTCTGATGTAACCTTCGAGAATGGTCTCCTGGTGGTAACACTGGCACGAGTGGTTCCTGAGAACCGTCGCCGTCGTTATCTTATGGGAGGTGGCGATACTAAATAATCTATATCGTCGCCGCGGGGTAAACTGGCACAATCCAGTTGACACCCCCCTTTTTTTATGCTATAATTTATTCGATAAAGAACTACCTATGCCCAAGAAAGAAAAGAAAGACAGTAAGGGTCGTAAAGAGGAGTGGAGTTGGGAAGAGACCCCGGAGGTGACTAAGGCTGTTGCTCGCCTCCATGAAACCATTCGTAAATTGGAAGCTGAATCATCACCTGACTATGGAGTTGGTAAATGACAATTAAACTTGCACTACTGAAGTCTGGTGAAGATATCATTGCTGATATGGAGGAGATGGTTGCAAATGACCAGGTAGTTGGGTACTTTTTTAAGTATCCTTGTTCTGCCAAATTAATTGGTAATGAGTTAAACAGAGAAGGTAAAGGGCCATTCAAACTAAGATTGACACCATGGATGCCACTTAGTAAAGACACTACTATTCCTGTTGTTGCTGACTGGGTCATTAGTATTATGGACCCAATAGATGATCTAAAAGAAACTTACGAAAAAGGCATTAAAAGTTATGGAAATCAAGAATCTGAAGTTACTGGTACTGATGAACAATCAGTTGATTCTGAGTCAGATTGAGGAAGTGACTTCTGAATTAGGTGAACCTGATTGTAGGTTAATTGAACCTTTTGTAGTCAGTACATCAGATAATAAGATCACTACACAAGAAGGGATGATGGTCTCATCTC
>Ga0257114_1001471_pt1 | contig 16760 bp, 19 predicted proteins | sample SI112_10mmetaG_FD_190149 | JGI IMG/M metagenome (GOLD analysis project Ga0257114, IMG submission 190149) | Marine microbial communities from Saanich Inlet, British Columbia, Canada - SI112_10m | ecosystem: Environmental > Aquatic > Marine > Inlet | place: Canada: British Columbia | collected...
TAAAATGTTCTATTGTTTCTAAGAAAAATCCTTGACTACCCATAATTGACCCAGGGCGCATTATTCTAATGTATGCGATAGCTTCGTTTGGTGTAAAATTTAATTTTAATATTAGCCATATACATATTAGCACACCTGTTCTACCAAGCCCAGCACGACAATGAACAGCAACAATTTCATCATAGTTGGTCGAATTAACAATATTCATAAATTTTTTTACTATTTTAACAGAAGGAACAGAATAATCCTTGAAAAATAAATTAACAACTTTAATACTATCATCATCTAACATTGTTCCATAATTACTATCATCATTTAATCTAATAATTAATTTAATATTTCTTTTTTTTAATTCTGTGCAAACATTTTTAATAGTCTTAGTTGTTGGAGCGCACATTGCCAAAAATTTATTTGCTATTATATTCATATCGCGATTAGAATAATCTGTTAAATATTCATATTCATTGATGTTAAAATTATTTAAATCTTCTATCTTATTTTTATGTACAAAGTAAACTGCTCTTAAACAATCTGTAATAGAAGAATAATAACCACCCCATTTTGATATACAATCTATAAAATAGCATGGATGTTCATTGAATATTTGTAATATATCAAATATCACCTTATTAACACACGTATTAAATTTTATAATTAAATAACATCCCATCATAAAAACAGCATTTAGTAAATCACTATTATTTTTATTGATTAAGTAAACATAATATACAATATTTCTATGTGATATTGCGGGGTCACTTATTTTATCATTTACAAATTCACAAAACTTTATAATATTTCCCATATTTGTAGGTCCATAATCATGATTTAAAGGAATATAAGATTCATGAAAATATGTTGATGTTATATAATCTTCGCTATTTTTAATTATTTTTTTAGTCTCATTAATATCTTTATGTATTGTAAGATACAATCTATTACAAATATAGAACATCTAAGTTAAATAATTATAATATGCTTTATATTATTAATTATTGTCAAAAAATAGAATGTAAAATAGATGATAATCAATATATTTGTAATGATTCTAATACTATACTAAGTAGAACAAGTAGCAATGTAAGTAATAAATTATCATCTAATAATTGTTCAATAGATAATATTATAAAATCACCATCATTTGCCAAAAAATATCACAATCAGATGATATTTTATATAGAAAAAAAATATAAGTAGTGGAACATTATTTGATATACATTCTATTAGAAAAAATATTAAATTGAAAAGTTCTATTTATGAAAAAACAATATAGTGTTGGTTTATTATTTAAACATTTATATATAAAATAATTATAAATATGAAAAACAAAAATGAATATAATAACAAAGCAGAAAGGCTTGCTATTGTTTTAGATATAGCTAAAAAACTAAAAAATTATAAAATTAAAAATGGTAGTACATTAAACTTGTACAATCCTGAATTATGTTCTTTCATTGAAGAATATAAAAAAATAGCAAATGAATACATAAAACAAGATGATAATGATGTAAATGACTATTGTGGTACTTTGCTATTTGAAGAAATAAATAAAAATATAGAATATAAATTACCAGCACATAAATCAACTGCTCCTTTGTTTGTTATTAGATATTAGATCGACAAGCAGTTTTAGTCAGCTAGTATATTTATTCCTGCAAAGTTTTTGATGATGTCCTTGTCATCGTTGATGGGTTCGCGATATTTATCGTTGCACAAATGTACACCATTGTACTTGGCTACAATATTCTTTGCACACTCCTCCATCTTCCTACAAATAGTGCTATTTATTTTAGAGCAGAATACTCGTATTTTCACGGATTCAGAAGCCCATGCTTTGACACGACCAGTGATACGCCCAAAGAGCTGATACAGATTGTCGTTAGTGATTTTGCTGTATCCAAAGATAGCAGTTGTGAACATGCCGAGTTCTTTGGATACAAGAGTTTGTCCCATACCAACACATAAATATCCAGTGATTACAAGGGGACGACCAAATACCATATTTTCACAAAGATGGTAGGCAATCAAATCTCCTAGTTCTCCTGATTTAAGAACAAGATCAATTACTACTTCTTTACCTTCTTCATCTGTGTAAAGAATATTTTTCTCAACCCCGTTAAGTGTCACGACAACACATCGAGGATTAATTTTCATCACCATGTTGCGAATGATGTTGTGTGTCACACGCTTGCGTGTAGCAGGGATAAAGATACGAGAATTGTCTGACAATATATCGGGATTTTTTTTTATGATAGATTCCGCATACTTGATATTGTATATCTCGTTGTAGTAGAGGTCATAATTGTTCGAGTCGTCCTCTAAAACAAACTTGCAATGCTTGAACTCCATGTCTTCCCAACCAAAGTAGTTGCATTCGTTATGCTCAGCTATGTTGACAATGGTAATTTTCTTCCAGTAGTCATCAGGATCCTCATTGGATTTATCCCAAATAATATCAGGAGTAGCTGTCATTGCCATGATACCATGGACAATATCGTAATCATCCATCTTCTCAATATTTCCGCGGATATTGGCCTTCTTTGACTTGATGTACTTGTGAAGCTCATCAAAATATACGAAGTTACGTGATATAGCTGTTTCGTTGTTGTTAAGAAACTCCATGTATTTGAAGCAGTCATCAAAACGCCTATAATTGCTGCATGCAACAATGATTTTGGGCATTTTGACAGGATCCTTGGAAAAACTAATAAGCTTGCATAGACTGTCGATGTGCATTAAATCTCCCTTATAAGTAGAAGCAAAAATAGCAACAGCATTTTCGCCATGTTTTTTCTTAATATCACTAAGTCTGTTCGCGAACTGTTTATTGTTGAGGAGAGTATTCATGGTGAGAACAAAGTGAACACTCCTGCCTTTCGAGGGATCTTGCTCAATTTCATCTAGGATCTTGTTGATGGTAACGAAGGTCTTGCCCATCTGGGTAGGAAGGATGCAAAGCTTAAACTTGTTATGTTCAGTCATACTTGAAAGTGTGATGCCTAAGAAAACAGGGTATAGCTATCAATTTTTTAAAAAATCAGAACAATTATGTTCTAGGTGGTATAAGTTGATATTTCTGCATAAAGGTAAGCTAATTACTATTAGATATTATGAAGCATCAATGAAACAAAAAGCTAAAAAAAGAATCTAAACCAAAGAAGAAGAAAAAGAGTAACGAGAGTACATAATCTTATTTTTTTATAATTTTCAAGAAGTTTAAGAAAGTCAAGAGATTTAGAGAATTATGTACTCTTTTTTAAATAGAAGTATACATAATAATATTAGAGCAATTTGTAATAAAAGTAGCCATGCTATGTAGCATTATTGTGACATTCTTAAAGAAACTAATATTTGTATGATTTATATATGGATTGAAATTCCAGGATAATATAGCAAATGCAAAGTATATTAAAGATACAGCTAATACTGTAAAGTATCGACGGAATTTTTGTAAATCCATATTGTAATATGCATAAAAGATAGAATAATATAATGCAAATTGTACAACAACTATATCAATATACATACGCCATTTTTCTTCTGGTTTAGACCAGAATAATATAGAAGTTATAAAAACGGATATTGCAGGTATACTTGCATAATATTTGCCTAAATATATAGCGGTAAGAAAGCTAAATAAAGCAAGAAAACTAACAGCTATCATATATTTATTCATAATTATATATAAAAAGAATATAATATAATATATAAAAATGAGGTCACAAATTATATATTCGTTACTATTCTTAGTAAATATTGTACATGGATTTACATCTACAATATCAGTTAATAATCTAAGTACATTAAATGGGATAAAAAATCGCAAAGCTATTGATACTCATAATAAATTAAGAAGTTTTAAGATGAGTAATAACATTGATAGTAGCGAAAAGGACTCAGCAAAAACACTAGATACAATTAAAACACCACGCAGATATATGCTATTATATGGAACAACAACATCATTATGTATTTTAAACTTATTTCAAACAATTAAGTATCCGCAAAATAACTTGAAAATTTTAGAAAATGTGCAAAATAGATTGTTTAAAGATGCCACGCCATCAATTTGCTATATTAGCACAGAATATGGTAGCATGGCAGATAAATATAATTTAAATAAAGATGATTTGCCCAAAGGAGTTGGATCAGGATTTGTATGGGATAATAAAGGTCATATTGTTACAAACTTTCATGTTATCAATAAGGTAGATAGTGCTATTGTTACAATTACAGATAAAAATAATAAAAAAAAAGAGTATAAAGCAAAATTAACTGGTGTAGATCCGGATAACGATTTGGCTGTTCTTAAAATTGATATGAATGATGGAGACAAACTTAAAACAATTAAATATAATAAAGACGTGTTACCAGCAATTGGTCAGTTTGCATTTGCAATTGGTAATCCTTTTGGACAAGACCATACTCTTACAACAGGTATTGTATCAGGTGTAAATCGGGAAATTACAGCACCAACAGGTAGGAAAATTAGTGGAATTATTCAAACAGATGCTGCTATCAATCCTGGAAATAGCGGAGGTCCTCTACTAAATACAGATGGAGAAATTATTGGAATCAATACAGCATCAATGGGAATGGGAGTATCAGCAGGTATTGGATTTGCTATACCTATTCAAAAAGCGGTTAAATCAATTACTGATATTATTGAAACCGGTTTTGTAAAACGTGCTATCATGGGTATTTCTTATATGGAACGTAATCCAAGTATTGTTGAATCGGAAAAAAGCGGAATTCCTATTATTGAAAAAGGTATTTTAGTTCTAGATGTTCCACCCGATTCACCTGCGGCAGCCGCGGGAATTAAAGGAGTAACAAGAAATGAAACAACTAAACGCATAGAACAAGTTGGAGATATTATTATTGCTATCGCAGATAAATCAGTAAATAATCCTAATGACCTCAATAACATTCTAAAAGAATTTAAACCAGATGATATTGTAAAAATCAAGTATCTAAGGAATAAAGAAGAAAAAGAAACAACACTAAAATTAGGAAGTTACAAAGGAACTACATTTACACAATTAGAAAACGAACGTGGTAATGATTTTGCTAAAAAAGAAGGCAATGAAGTAAATATTCCTCTAAAAAATCTAGAACCTAAAATAGAACCTAAATTAAATTAATACAATAATCTAAAATTCCAATTCTCATATAATCAAAGAAATATTTTGGTTTACATCTATCATACCCGTCTTTAAAATTTGAATCATGATAATAGTATTTTTTTATTAATTCAATTATATCAATAATGCAATTATAATAATGCTCTTTTTTTGGTTTACAAAAATTATGTAACTTTTTGTAAATTTCATTCATATAATGAATAAGTATAAACATCATTGTTAATTTAGTATAAATAGTTGTATTAGAATAACATTCAATATCAATTATATTTTTTATTTTTTTAAACAATTCATTAATACCAATTCTATTTGTATATTTAAATTCTAAATTTTCCAATATTTGAATTACACAATCATATTTTTTTTCGTTAAGAAATATATTTAAAGAATATAATTCTAAATGTGATATTATATAGTTATATCTATAATTAATAACATTACTTGAATACTTACCATCATCATTAAATAATGGAGTATTTACTTCTTTATAATTAGTAATATTTGAATTATATAATATGTATTTATAATAATCAAAATACACATCAATATATTTTTTTAATTCAAAATATTTATCATTTGGTATTTTACTAATAATTTTATACCCATATTTTATTTTAAACAATTCGTAATAATATTTATATAATAATTCATCTGAATTATTATTGTGTTTATAAAAGAAATGATTATATATTATTTCAGTATTTTTAACTTTTGTATATGTAATATCGTCAGATGATATAGGTATTGGTATTTTATAAGTATTAAAATAATATTTTAAATTACTATAATTATAATAACTATTTTTGATAGCATATTTAAAAGAAATTTTATTAAATTTATTAAAAGATTTAATTAATGTAGCATTTGAATTAAGTAGTAAGTTTTCTAATTCATTATAATAATCTTTACATGTAAGTGCAAGATTAATAATATTTTCTAAATTATTTAAATAGATACTAATATGTTGTAATGCTAATATATCAAAATCTTTCAAAGATATTATATTATTAATTATCATTAATAATATAATTAATATAAAAAAAATGTCAATTTTTATTTAGAAATTAAGTAACAACTATCAATCATATAATCATTATCTACATGTTTTAATGCCCATCTATATATTACATAACACATATTGTTATTATTGGGATTACTTTCAGGATAATACATATCATTAAATTGAATACCATTGTAAATCATTGTATTATAATCTGCTTCAACTTTAACATCAACAATATAATATGACATATTAAATTCTTTATCATATTCATATTTGTAATTAACATAAGAATAATTATAAAATTTTCCTAGAAGAATAGCATACTTACTATTATTAAAAGTTTCAATTAAATAATTTGTATTTTGTGATTTCAATGGATTTGATGGCGCACAATGTAGTTTTAAATTTTCAATGGAAACATATGCGTCATTATTTTTAAATGATAGTATAACATTATCTAATACTGCATTAAATTCTTCAACATTATCATCTTTGTTAACTTTTTCTACTTCATTATTTGACATATTAGAAGTACTATTTGTATTAATTAAATTATTTGATTTTTTAAGAGTTGGTAAATTAAAAGCTTCTTTTTGTGCATCAATAATCTCAATGATTCTATTAGCTTCTTCTCTTAATTGTTCAATGCTTTTCTCTTCTGCACTTACAAGTTTTGCTGATAAAAATGGGGCTACTATAAAAGGCATTACTTTAATACAATCTCTTCTTTTTAGAGATATCACAGGCTTATCATTTTTATTATTTAGCAATTGCATATTATAACTAAAACTACTTGCGTAATTAATAAAAATAAAACCAAGTACAATACTTTTCAACATTTTATATTTAACATAAATAAGTTTTATATGTATTTACATGATATCATAAGAACGCAATTGATTAATATCATATTCTTCTTTAACATCTACTTTTAATTTTTTTAACATAATTTTGTAATCATCTCCACTAACTTCATTTCCAGATGGAAAGATCACGCCTTTAACAGGATTTTTTAGCATTTTATCAATTGATAAAGGTTCATTATCATTTTTGTAGTCCTCCCCAAAGAAACATTCCTTAACACTCTTGCCCATTTCTTTGCATGTTTTAAGGGACTGATACATATCAACTGGTTGTGCTGTATCTTTATAGTAAACTTCGAAAGTTTTTTTAGCACCATTATTTGTGTCCGCAGCAGCAACAAGAACATCGGCTAAATCCATTCGTGAAATTATTCCACTTTTAGATACTCCCTGATTAAATTCTACTTCTTTTACACCTCTGCGCTCTCCTGGCGATAGCATACCTGGTCTAACAATTGTATAAGTCATGTCGCTTGGGGTATGTTCATATAATATACGTATACGCTCTTCTCCCACTTGTTTCTTAAAGCAACTATCACAGCTCGCGAATCCCCTGTCAATTGCTTCCCCATAGTCTTCTTTGCCTTTTTGGCATTTTGCACAAATAGAAGAAACAATAACCAATCGTTTGACACCACATCTAATAGCTTCTTTTGCTACATTTACCAATCCAATATCTTCAACATTATAACTTGGTTCGGCAACTACTCCATCATCTTCATTTTTTTTCATATCATCATAGCTTTTTGTTCCAGGAGTACCTGTTAGTTTTACTTTTGGGCGCGATGCAGCGCAATAAATAACAGAATCAGCTTTTTTCATAATATTTTTTAAACTATCTTCATTGATTACATCTGCAATAGCGGAAGTAACTTTATTTTTATCTTTAATATTATCAATAACTAATGTGTTAATCTTAGCATGTTCTCTATCAACAATATTAACTTTACGTCGCGTAACAGCTACTACATCAAAACCTTTTTCTAATAGAGCTCTCACGGTATCACCACCAGTATATCCAGAAGCTCCAAAAACAACAGCTCTTTTTGGAATAGCATTGGCCTTAGTGGGATTTGTCAAAATAGTTAATGCAGTATATGAAGCTGGTGGAGCTAATTTAATGAAACTTCGCCTACTAACATCATTTGAAAATCTGGATTTTAATTTGGTAATATCAGGTGTGTATCTTTCTACTTTATTATAATTAATAGTATTAATATGTGTAAAAGCATATCCGTATACAGAAAGTGATAATAATATAATTTGTTTAAGCATTTTATTTATTATAATAATATATTTTTATATATAAAACTATTAATTATTTATGATATAATTATGATAAATATTGCATTTTGGTCTAATCAATTGGGTGAAAGAGGAACAGAAATAGCAATGTATGATTATGCATATTATAATCAAACAATATTGAAAAATAAGTCATATATATTTTATGAAAAAAATAACGAAAATAATAATGCGGGCGTTATCAATAAGTTTGCAAGATATTTTCAGATTGTTGGTGTTGATAATTTCAGTAATGTGGACAATTATCTTATTGAAAACAATATTAAAATAATATATATTATCAAATCTGGCCATAATGATGGTAGATTAAGTAATGTAGCAAAAAATATAATTCATTGTGTATTTACATGTAATGAACCACATGGAGATGTATATTGCGCTGTATCGGATTGGGTTAAAAATAATAAGAGGGGTAATATAAATGCCAATAAAATTTTAACATTACCACATATAGTATCATTACCATATCATAATAAAAATATGCGAGAAGAATTGAATATACCAGTTGATGCGAAAGTATTTGGTAGACACGGGGGTTATAATACTTTTAATATCAATGTAGTTAAAAAAGCGGTATATGAAATTGCTTTAAATAACAAAGATATATTTTTTTTATTTTTAAATACCGAGGAGTTCTGTGGAAAATTGCCTAATATTATACATTTGGATGCAATTATAGATTTAGATGATAAAAGAAAATTTATAAATACATGCGATGGAATGTTATGGGCAAGGTCAGATGGAGAAACATTTGGGTTATCAATAGCTGAATTTTCAATATGTAATAAACCGATAATAGCTTGTAAAACAGGTGCTCTAGCTCATGTTGAATTATTAAAAGATAAAGGTATATGGTATAATAATATATATGAATTAAAAGAAATTATTACAAAATTTAAAATAAATAATGATATGGACTATAATGTATGTAAAGAATATTCATCTGAAAATGTAATGAGTATATTCAATAATATAATAACATTTTTGAAATAATCTTTTTATATTATAGATAACATATGTCAAAAGTATATAAAAAAAAAGGAAAAGAAAATATTTGTGGTAAAGAAAAAACAATTTATGAATTTGAAGATAAAAAATACATAAAGCAAAAAGGAAAAAATGGCGAAGTATATATTGAATTTAAAAAATATATTGAAAAAAAAAAAGCCAACGGAGAATGTTTAAATCCTTTGCTTGACAGAAGATTACAAATATTAAATAAAATAATGAAAAAAAGTTCATCTGTAAAAGCAGTTGTAGATAAAAGTTCTGAAAGACGCAAAGCCAGTTCTGCTCGTAGAGCAAAAAAAGAAAATGTTCTAAATATTACCAATAGTTCTTCATTTAAATTATCTCCTGGCCCTGCTCGAACACCTGCTCGAACACCTAAAAGATTTACTTTATCAGAAGCAAGAATATCCAATAGATCTGCAAGCTCTATAAAAAAACAATGTAAAGTTAATTGTGAAAAAGATGGTAGAATTTGTAATACTAAATCAGGACGTTGTATAAAACCTAAAAAAGAAAAATCTGTAATAGTCAAAAAAGTTAAACTTGAAGTTTTTGCGGAAAGACCATGTAAGCAAGATTGTAGTGCTTTAAATAAAATATGTAAAATATCAACAAGACGATGTGTAAATCCTCCAAAAGCTAAACCAAAACCAACAGCAGCAATTTTTAAACCATGTAAAAAAAAATGTGGTGAAGGTAAAATATGTAACTTTTTATCTGGAAGATGCATCAAACAAAAAGAATAATATATAATAATATATAATAATATATAATAATATATGAAGTTAAATTTATTGTATGATGAATTATATGACATTATTTCAAATAAAAATGATGATTTAATTAAAATGTTGTCATTTGAATCATCAACAAATCGTTCATTAGTTGCTGCTTTTGAAGGTATATATAATACCATAAAAATAATAATTTTAAATAATAAATTTGATATTGCTATTGATGAATACTTTAATAATGGAACTTCTAAAAAAATATTATTAAAGAAAAATAATGTAAATATTATAATAAATTATAATTTAAATGAAAGTGAAAATATATTTACAATAATAACTTTATATTGTAATAATATTAATTATTAATATATTATTTTTATATATATAATGAATAACTTATTTGAAATTCATTCTGATACTATGGATATATATATTAGTGAAGAAGATGATAATGAAATATCTAACGATAGTAACGATAGTAACGATAGTAACGATAGTAACGATAGTAACGATAGTAACGATAGAAACGATAGAAACGATAGAAACGATAGAAACGATAGAAACGATAGAAACGATAGAAACGATAGTAACGATAGAAACGATTGTAACTATTGTAACTATTGTAACGATAGTAAAATTCAACAAAATCAACAAATTCAGCAATTACAAAAAGAAGATAATAAATTACATACACAACAGCAGCCACAAAATTCACAACAACCTAAAAATAGTGTTAAAATACTTGAAGACAAAGTAAAATCTGCAATGGTAAAGCTACAAGAAATTATTGCTAATAAAAAGAAGGAGGAAGATTCCTTAATTAAATTACGTGAAGAAGTTGATGTAATTAAACGCGACGAATTAGAGTCTCTCAAAAATTCCAAAAAAATTTTAGAAAATAGATTGGCAAAATGTCTAGATGAACAAACAAAGAATATTATAATTGCAAGACGTTCATATCATAGTATTAATAATAAATATTGGTTGTCATCTATTTTTATACTAGTTTTTTCATCTATAATAACATTTATTGAAGCAGTAAGACTTATTATTGAAAATACAGAAAATAAAAAAAGTAAAGTATTAACTTATGTTATTAGTATATCATCAATATTTATTGGCATATTAATAACAATAATAACGGGATATATAAAATTCAATGATTATCAAAATAAATTAGAAATTATTAGTAGTCGTTTATCTTTATTATTACAATATCAAAAAAAATTTGAAGTAATTAAGTTTCAATTATCTACATATTCATTACCAAATAATAAAAGCAATAAAGATTTAGTGCATTGTAGAAAACATAACACATTAACAAAAGAAATTTTAAAAGATTTCAGCAGTTCTCTTAATAAATTGGAAGAGGATATACAAAATAACGAATTATTAAAATATATCACTGATAAAAATGAAATAAGATATTATCGCGAATATGTTGACACCTATATTAAAAACATTATGTATAATAATTATATTAAATCATTAACATCATATGTAAGTGAAAATGATAATGATGGAATAGACACTGACGAAGAAGTAATTAAAAAGCAAGAAATATTAGAAAAGATTACTAAAATAGCTAATATTAAAAATAAAAAGAATTCTAAATATAAGGAAATTATTGATTATGAATTATTTAAAAATATAAAAGAACTAAATGAACTTAAAGAAATAAAAGAATTTAACGAAAAACGAAATAGTGAAATTGTATAAAATTATTTTATATATAATAACTATATAGAAATGTCTGGTAATTCAGAAGAACTTAATTTGTTAAAAGAATTAGGTAAAATTTTAGAAGATATAAATGTGTTTGTTGATAATAATATAGCTAAACCAGTAAATAAATTTACTGATGACAATATAAAAAAACCATTGAAAGAAAATCTTAATATTAATTTATAACTTATTTCAAGTGATTTTAAGAGAATAATTAAGGATATTATCATCATACAATTTTTTTATAACAGCATGCATATTAATAACATCATATTTAGAATTATGAGCATTTTCTAATTCTTTATTAAATGCGAATTTATAAATTTCTTTTAAAGAAGGATTTTTATATCTATTATATTGATTTATAATTTTAACAATATCTTTACAATGTTTCATTGTACATAATATAGTCTTTTTATTAATTTCTTCAATAATGTAATGCTTGTCTCTTCTATACAATTCGGATTTAATAACATTAATATCAAAAGCAATATTGTGTGCAATAATATGTGTTACTTCTTTCAAGCTTTCATAAAATATTTCAAGAGCTTCATTAAAATCAACACCTTTTTCATTAGATATTTCATTTGTAATTCCATGAAATTTTGAGTTTTCAATATTGAAGTTTTCTTTTTTAATGATATAATCATACATCTCTTTTTTATTGAAATTATCATCAGTAATCATATACGATAGTTGTACAATGCGTGCTGAATCATATCTATTTAATAGTTTATAATATGGGTAATCACCCCATTTTAGATTTAAGTTTTTTGTATCAGGTAGACCAATTGTTTCAGTGTCAATAAATAAAGCCATTAATGTATAATTATAATGACAAAGTATTATATCAATTTTTAATTATCTCTGCCAAAACTTTTTTATAAAAATAGTCTACAAGAGTTTCCCATCTATAATTTTTTAGAATATTTTCTCTACCATTTATTCCATGAGTTTTTGCCAATTCTGGTTCACTTAAATATTTCCAAAATCCTAACGCAAAATCGTGAGGATCTGTTATTTCAGCCTTACCACCAATACCATTTGATTTATTATCTAAATAATAGTATATTTTTGATTCTACGGGTATAGAATTATCTTTTGATAAATACTCGCGAATACCTCCAACATATGATGATACTTGTGGTTTTCCTAATCCTAAACATTCAAAAACTGTTAATTCATAACCACCGCCATTACAATTATTACAACCAACATCACACGAATTATATAATATATTAATTTCTCTGTCCGATAATTGTTGTGGCATCTGTACTTCTACAATTGTTGATTTAACATAATCCAAGGGAACATCTCTAAATTTCACCTCATTTTCTAATACATCCCATAGGTTCCAATATGCATCAATAGATGTCCCAACAATTAATTTTATTTGACGCTTTGTATATTCATTAACCATATAATCCTTACATTCTTTAACATTAGCTTTATAATGCATTTCAACAAATTCAACCCACGCAATTATAGTATGATCCCAGCATTTTCTTGGTTGATTTCTATTTAAATTTAATACCATAAAATCGTCATCATTATATTTAAAATAGGTTCTTGCAACATTTTTTGGTATAGGATAATAAATATTTGTATCAAAGCCATGAGGAAAAGTATAAATTGGTATATCTTTATTAATTCCTAATTTTCTAGCTATATCTTTCCAATATGGTGTAAATGCTATAATAGCATCATAATGCTTATTTAATAATTCAATATAAGCTTTCTTTTGATAAGGATAAACTTGATCCATATATGATACTAATTTAAAGTTTTTTCTTTCAGTAATACATTCATTTATAATTGTGTTTGTTAAAGATGTTGTAATCATATTATCATTGAAAATTATTATAATATCTTGAGGATTTTTCTTGATATAATCTCCTATTTCTTTTTCACCGAAACCACTTCGTTTAGGATTTTCAGTAGCCATCGCATCATGTATTTTTACATTTTTAGGAATATTATCACGTAAACTTTTACCATTTGTATTGGCAACATTTTGAAATCCATAGACAGTCAAATCAATATCTTTATATTCTCCCAAATATTTAGATATATAATAGACAACTTTTGAATATCCATTACTAGTACCGATAGGGTATGTACCACACAACATAATACGTGTTTTATTTTTTTCCGGTGGTACCCACCAATTAATAGATTTTTTATTGGTTTCTTCACCTACAATTATAGTATTATTAATAAGATCTGATAAATTAATTGTCATTATTAAATGATAATTATAATATAAATCTTATATATCAATTAAATAAAAATAAAATTAAACGTTTTGTTGAGATAAACCACCTTGTATGGGTTGTAATTTCTGCATTAGTGGCATTTGGTTATAATTATAAGGCATTATATTTTGCGATGGTTGGGATGGCTGATATGAATATTGAGGCATATTCATTTCATTAATCTTGCTATTCATATATTGTTCTAGAATATATGTTGTCTTTTTCATACCGATTTGAATTGATAATTCAACGAGATAATCACATAATAATATAATTATACAACCTACAAATAGTATTATAAATACATTTATAATTAAATTAATATTATTTTGCGCTTTTTTATTTTCTTCTATGCTTTTTGATAAAATTACTTCTCTTTTTTTGAGTTCTTCTATTTCTTTTTCTAATTTAATAGTTTTAGCATCATGTTGTTGTGGTTCAAGATAACCACGTTTCCCCATTGTATTAGACATTCTCATTTGATCAAAGAATGCCTTTTTTTCGTCACCATCAATTTTAATTTCTAATGCTTTTAAATATTGAAGAGCATCGGTTGCTTTTTTTCTTTCATCTAGACTTAAATTAAAGTCTGATGTATTTAATAAATTATTACCATTATTAAAAATAGTACTTGTGTATTCATTTGTATTGTTATTTGTATATGAAGAGATGTTATTATTAGGCATATAATTAGATAATTTATTATTAGGATTGTATTTAACTTCGTCATTTAAATTATTAATATCAAAATATTGTTCTAAATCTTCATCATAATATGGCATGATATCATTTTTAGATTCCATATTTGACATATTGATATCTTTTGGTGAATTAAAATTTTCCTCTGTATAAACTCTCATAGCGTCTTTAAATTCTTTTTTACAATTTCCCGAAGTAGGAATTGTATATGGTGGGGCTTGAATTGGATCACATGATTTACTTGCACTTTTAATATATTCTTCGTAATCTTGTATTTTTTCACTAGAAGCAGTTAATTTACTTGTTTCTATATTAGATGGTCCTTTACTTAAATTACTTTCTGGAATATCTCTTAGTTTGTCGCGTTTTTTTTTTTTCATTTTATCAAAACCATCCAAATTATAAGCTTCCTCAATAGTCGAATAGTACATTCTTATTTTTTAAGATATTCTCTATTATACAAAAAGGAAAGAAAAACACAAAAAAAAATATTTATATAATATAATTGTAAAGAAGAAATATGAATAATTTAGAATTCAATGACGTTCTTAATACATTTTTTAAAGGAATTATTTCGGGTTTTTTTATAGCATATTTGATAATGCTTGGTTTAAGACCATCGGCTGAATATCCTGATAATATTTTAGAAATAATAGATAATCCATGGGTATTTATTGTATTGATTTTAGTAAATTTCTATGCTATACAATGGGATATAACTATCGGTTTATTATTATTATTATCTATAATAGCTTTATTATTAGATGTAATTATATTTACGGAAGGAGAAGTATTTAATAATAATATCAATATAGAAAACTTTAAAGAAGAAAAAAAAGATAAAGATTCATCAGACGAATCAGACGAATCAGATTCTTCTGATGATGAAGAAGAAAGTAAGGATAGTAAGAAAAAGCCAAAAGAATCCACAAAGAAAAAGCAAGAAAAATCAAATCGTGGCGAAGATAAAATGATAGAAAAAATTGTTAGTAAGGTTTTAAAATCTATAAAAGATAACTTAGATGATGTTTTAAATTAATAAAATTAATTATAATAAATAGAATATGATATCAAATATTGAAGGTATAGAACCATTATCAATATTTTTTTTAATATTAGTACAATTTGGAGGAAGATATCTTAAAGTAGAGTTTACACCTGCTCAACAAAAAATAATAAATAATTCTATATTTCAAACAATAATATTGTTTTCAATAGTTTATATGGCAACAAAAAGCTTTGCTAAGAGCGTAATTATTGTATCACTTATATACATATCTATTAATGTTTTATTTAATGAAAACCATAAATATAACGTATTATCCAAAAAATGGCTTATTAAAGAAAAAATATTAAAAAAAAGTGATAAAAAACCATTAAAAGAAATTTACAAAAAAAATATAGAACATCTCAAATAAGCTTTTTATCTAGTTTATTATTTAAATTTGTATTATCTTTTAACTTATTACAACATTGAATACAAATAGTTTTATTACACTTATAACATTATAAAATTTCAAATGTTTTATTATCATTACATATATAACATTCTTCAATATTCATTTTATATTTAATTTATATAAAATTATATAAGGAATACATATATATATATATATAAGCTGCTATAGCTCAGTTGGTTAGAGCACTCGGCTGTTAACCGAGTTGTCGCAGGTTCGAGCCCTGCTAGCAGCGTTATAATTTTTCCATTTAATATTAAAAAATGATTTAATATTAATTTATGTAATTATAATAATGAAGTATGAAAATTACATTGGTAATCTATATACAATTTATGAAAAACCTAAAAGCAAGTTTACTATAACTTATGTTGAAAAACCTAAAAGCAAGTTTACTATAACTGATGTTGAAAAACCTAAAAGCAAGTTTACTATAACTGATGTTGAAAAACCTAAAAGCAAGTTTACTATAACTGATGTTGAAAAACCTAAAAGCAAGTTTACTATAACTGATGTTGAAAAACCTAAAAGCAAGTTTACTATAACTGATGTTGAAAAACCTAAAAG
>Ga0257114_1001474_pt1 | contig 16713 bp, 11 predicted proteins | sample SI112_10mmetaG_FD_190149 | JGI IMG/M metagenome (GOLD analysis project Ga0257114, IMG submission 190149) | Marine microbial communities from Saanich Inlet, British Columbia, Canada - SI112_10m | ecosystem: Environmental > Aquatic > Marine > Inlet | place: Canada: British Columbia | collected...
TTGACAAGTTAACTGTCTCCAATCGGCAAAAGCCCCGATTAGGAACTCCTATATTGCCACTGCCTTTTCCCAAGACGCAAAAGCTCGCTGTCGGAAATATCGGTAGTTTTCGGCTGACACCAAATGTCTGCCTAGGTTAAATAAGTTATAGACAGCAGCATGAGCACCCAAGAATCGTTGTGCTTGATGCATCGATTCAAACTTGCGCATGCCCCGCTCCCTAACTCTTGTAGGTTCGTGCGACAGCTCACAACGATTGTTGGCATACTGCGTCGTATCGTGAATCGTTTCTGGGATAAGTTCTCTATGAGCCACTCCGTAACTTCTGAGCTTATCGGTCACTATCTTTCTTGGCTCGTCTTTGTGTTTATTCAATAACCGCTTAAAGAACCGCTTTGCGGCCTTTCCGTCGCGCCGCTTCTGCAAGAATACATCAACAACTTCACCATCCTGATCCACCGCTCTCCATAGGTAGTGCCGCTGACCCTGGATCTTCACGAATACCTCATCAATGAAGAACGTATCGCTATACCCTTGATGCTTTCGCCTTAACCTCCGAGCGTACTTCGGCCCGAACTTGTTGCACCATAGACGAATGGCTTCATAACTGACAGTCACGCCCCGCTCAGCCATTAGATCTTCGATATCACGATGGCTGAGGTTGAAACGGTGGTAGAGCCAGACTGCATATTGAATGATTTCGGGTGGGAATCGATGGCGTTTGTACAATTTTGGTTGAGTCATGAGCTGAATACTGGCAGATTGGGAGTTAACTTGTCAGTACCCCTGCAGCTCGTAGGAGATAGTTCCCAGAATCGAAAGCTATTTATCGAAAGCTATTTATAATAATTGTAACCGCTCTTTCAAAGCAAAAGGTAATGGAAATAAGAAAAGACGGGGGACATCCCTTGATGGAATAGTCCTGAAGCTACCTTCGCAGATATTTACTGATCAACCTGCTCGACCATGTATTCAACTGCTTTGATGATTTCCTCATCAGAGAGATCAAGGCGCTCTCCTTTCTTCGGCATCACGCCGGTGCCGCCGGTGAATCCGTTCAAGACATGATCGATCAGTGTGTCCATGCCCTGGGCAATGCGCGGGGTCCAGGCATCAGTATCGCCAAGTGCCGGTGCGCCGCCGACGCCGGGTGGGTAGTGGCAGGCGATGCAGACGTTGTTGTAGACCTGCTGACCGGTCAGCGCCGGGGTCAGGGCTTCAGCGCTTGAAACAGGCGCAGGCGGTTCTCCCGAAGCGGCAAGCGCGAGCGGCGCGACAGCCACGCCAATAAGAAAGGCGAGAATGCGCATGAAACGGCTGAAAGAATGATGGTCTGGGTGGTGCATGCTGCTGGTCCTGGATTTTGAGCGTCGAGATTATAACGTATCAAGATCGGACGGACTATGGAGCAGACGCATCAGCAGGGCTTTGGCGATCTGCTGCCGGGTCAGGCTTACGCATCATTAGTTAGCTTCCACCTTTTCTACAAATGACAAGAAATAGGGAAGCTTATTTACAGGATTGCCTTATATAGGCTATATGTTGGACAATCCTGCTATTCTGTAATTTCCCAAATACGGAAATTTTCAAAAATAATTTCGAGATCAGGGGTCTAATTCCATGCGAATACACAGTCGTTTCTTTCTTCTATTATTGCTTGTTACAGCCTGCTTTACCGCCCAGGCTCAGGAAGGTTCTTCGGCGGTCCAGGGCGGGATGTGGTCTGATTCATCTACCTGGTCTGGTGGGGCAGTTCCCCGGGCGGGTGCGGTAGTTACCATTGGCGCGGGCATAGACGTTGTTCTCGATGTCAGTCCACCGGCGCTGAATGGGATTAACCTGAACGGCACGCTTACCTTTGCCGATAATAAGGAACTGGAGCTCACCACCGAGTGGATCCTGAACCGCGGCAAGCTGGAGATTGGCACTGAAAGCGATCCCTACACGGGTAACGCCACCATCACGCTGACTGACAATAACCCAGGCGAAAACATCAATGGCATGGGTGACCGTGGCATCCTGATGGCGCCCGGCGTGCTGAGTCTGTACGGTGACCGGGAAAACGCCTGGACCAAGTTGGCGGAAACCGCCGAGGCCGGCAGTACCCGCATTAATGTGCTTGATGCCAGCGGCTGGAAAGTCGGAGACGAAATTGTCCTGGCCTCAACAGATTTCAATTCCCGGCAGGCCGAGAGACGCCACATTACACTCATCAGGCGCAACCGCATTACCCTGGATGAGCCACTCGAATATATGCATTTCGGTGAAATCACCTATGGCGTGGATGAGCGCGGTGAAGTCGGCATGCTGACGCGCAATATCAAGGTTCAGGCTTCAGCTGATGCCGATGAAAACTACTTCGGCGGGCATATGATGGCTATGGCCGGGAGTAGCATGAAAGTGTCCGGCATTGAGCTGACTCGCATGGGCCAACACATGCAGCTCGCGCGCTACCCGATTCACTGGCATATCAACGGTGATGTGACTGGGCAATACATTCAGAACTCAGCGATTCACGACACCTACAGTCGCTGCGTGACCATTCATGGCACGGATAACCTGCGCGTCGAAAACAATGTCACTTACAACACCGTGGGGCACTGCTTTTTCATGGAAGACGGTGTGGAAACGGGTAACCAGATCATTAAAAACCTGGGGATACAAACCAAGTGTCATCCAACACTGCCGTGCCAACCGACAGGCCTTTTTCTGCCTATTCAAAATACGGATGGCCAGAGCGCCGATCATATCCTGCTACCCTCGGACAACACCGCAGCAACATTCTGGATCACCAATCCTGATAACATCTACAGGGATAATGTGGCTGCGGGTTCTGATTCCACAGGTTACTGGATGGCCTTTCCAACGAATGGCATAGGCGCGTTCCTTGGCACTGAGAGAGGCGAAAATACCTGGCCCGGACGCTCCAGACTGCGGGAGTTCAGCGGCAATACTGCTCACTCCAATTTCGATGGCCTGATGCTAGACCGTGGCCCAAGACCCGACAACACCTTTGGTATCGCAGGTCCCAACCTGATCAGTCGCGCTGATCCAGCTGACGAGAACAGCGAGATAGTGGTGGCACAATTTGACAATTTCACCGCTTACAAAAACAGCAATAACGCTATCTGGGGTCGCGGTGAGATGCACCTTTACACCAATTTAAAACTGGCCGACAACGCCATCGGCTTCACCCATGCCTCTGGTTCTCCCGGTGCTGCGCCCTACACCTCACGGGTCGTCGACTCGCTGTTCGTGGGAGAGAGCGACAACATCGGCAACCCCACCAGGCCCGAGGAAATCGCTTACGGGCGGAGCCTGCCTGCCGCTGCCCCGGATTTCCCGATCCGCGGCTACGAGTATTATGATTTTCACCATGAAGTGGAAAATGTCACGTTCGTGAACTACGAGGCTAACGATCTTCGCGATGCGGGCGCGCTCTCTTACTTGCTGTTCACCAGCTTCGGCATGAGCACCTCGAATTGGGTCAAGGGCATTGAATTAGTCAACGCCAAGGCGGTCAGCTTCCCGCCCATCCAAAGCCGCTGGGCGGCTGATCTAGGGCGTAGTTCCGCCTATAAGAGTGCGGCGTTCCAGGACCTGGACGGCTCGGTCAGCGGAATTCCCGGTGCTTATATAGTCATCGACAACGGCATTGCAGCCGATGAAGAAACCTGCCAGATGAAGCAAGCCTGGAATGCTGCAGTGTGTGAGGGGGACATGGGCCGCCTTAGCATTTCTGGTAATTTCGGCGGGTTCCAGAATAGCCCCATTACCGAGCCGATCATCCTCGAACGCAATATGAAGCGCTTCGAATATGTCGGACAAACCACCATCGGTAGTGGCGCGGAAGTAAGTGTTGAAACAGCCAGGGAGTCGCTGTCCCTGACCCTGTCGGAAATGGACAATGGCTCCTTCGTGATTTTCCAGCTTCCGGAATTCACCACTGCGGATAATGGTAAAGAACAAAACAGCCTGACTGCTCTTAAAGGCGCCAGTGAGACCTCATACTTCCGCGATGACAATGCCTTGTGGGTCAAGCTTGTGGCTGCGGATTTTGAAGCTCCAGCTGCCCCCGCAGGTCCCTTTAATCCCTTTGCTGCTGGTGGTCCTACTGGTCCCTGTAGTGGAATCTGTATCGACGTCAGCCGATAAATTCAGCTCCGCTGATTGAACAAAGCCCTCGGTGCAAGCCGGGGGCTTTTTTGTTGGCGGCCTTGCCTTAAATGAGGGTCAGAGTAAGAATTTCAGAAAGAGGTGATTTTACTCTGACCTTAAATTTTATTCCGGGTACTGGCAGAAGAAAGTAACGCCGCCATCTAACGTAGTCCATCGAATATCATTTGCAGGGTATTCAGCAGCATCTGCAAGACATGCTTCCTTATCTGACGAGGATTCACATGACCCGTTGTTTTCAATAGGAAGAAAATCGCCATGGCGAAGATGCGCTTGAACCGAAGGCTCACTCACAGTGATATTAATGACACCACTATTACCACTTACATGGCACACGTCCACTTTGGTATTGCCGTTGCCATTGTCCTGGGCATAGGCGTATAAGCCGGAAAATGGCATGACTGAAGTCAAAATCAACGTCATCATAACTCTGGGTTTTAAAAAGTTTTTTACAGCCTTTTTTATTAATACATATTTGCTCATGAAACCTTCCTCGTGAAAAATTATTCAGTTCACAAGGGTCATTTCAAGATGCATGCCAATTTACTGGATATTTATGAAAAAAATAACTCATTGGTTTATATGAATATTATTTTTCTCGAGAGTGGAGATAAGGTTGTAAAATGCGATAATTTGCAAAATGCATTTGCAATATGAGATTACGGCCCCTGTTTAATCCCAATAATAATTTGGGGTCAGAGTAATATTCCAAAAGATGTGAGTTTGTACTCTGACCCTAAATATTTCTCAGCCGATAAATTCAACCTCTCTGAATGGGCAAAGCCCTCGGTGCAAGCCGGGGGCTTTTTCATTTCTGGTGTAGGATTTTTGCTGAAATTTCATGCTATTCTCTCTGGCCGTAATAAAAACAATGACAGGGGGTCAAATTCCATGCGCATTCACAACCATTCGTTCCTTCTTTCTTTTCTGGTTTCGGCCTGTTTTACCGTCAGTGTCCAGGCGCAGGAAGCGGTCAGTAGCGGACTCTGGTCTGATTCATCCACCTGGTCAGGTGGTGCAGTACCCCAGGAAGGTAAGGTAGTCACTATTGGCGCGGGCATGGAAGTTGTCCTCGATGTCAGTCCACCGGCGCTGAATGGTATTAACCTGAACGGCATCCTCATCTTTGCCGATGATGAGGAACTCGAACTCACCACAGAGTGGATCCTGAATCGCGGCAAGCTGGAGATTGGCACTGAAAGCGACCCCTACACGGGTAAGGCAACCATTACGTTGACTGACAATGTCCAGAACGAAAACATCAATGGCATGGGCGATCGCGGGATCATGAATGTGCTCGGGACCTTGAGCCTGCATGGTGATCGCGAAAATTCCTGGACCAAGCTGACTGAAACGGCCGAGGCCGGCAGCACTCGTATTGAAGTGCTTGATGCCAGCGGCTGGCGCGTTGGTGACGAGATCGTCCTGGCGTCAACGGATTTTAATCCCCGGCAGGCTGAGACGCGCCAGATTTCTCGCATCAGGGGCAACAGAATCACGCTTGATGAGCCCCTCGACTACATGCACTTCGGTGAAATTACCTTCGACGTTGATGAACGCGGCGAAGTCGGTGTGCTGACACGCAATATTAAAGTGCAGGCTTCCGCCGATGCCGAAGGCACATATTTCGGCGGGCATATCATGGCGATGGACGGGAGCACAATGACAGTGTCCGGCATAGAGTTGACTCGAATGGGTCAGCACCTGGAACTCGCCCGCTATCCGATCCACTGGCATATCAACGGCGATGTGACAGGGCAATACATCAAAAACTCCGCAATTCACAACACCTATAACCGCTGCGTGACCATTCATGGCACGAACAATCTGCGAGTAGAAAACAATGTCACCTACAACACCGTGGGACACTGCTTCTTTATGGAAGACGGTATTGAGACAGGGAACCAGGTTGTTAATAACCTGGGCATCCAGACCAAATGTCATCCAACCCTGGCCTGTGATCCGACCAATCTAGGCGTACCCGGAGAACGGGGTGGCCCCGAAAGTCAGCGTTCCAGCAATGCCCTGCTACCATCGGACAATACCGCGGCAACGTTCTGGATCACTAATCCGTCCAATGATTACATTGGCAATGTGGCTGCCGGTTCCGACTCGACAGGCTTCTGGATGTCATTACCTGAGCACCCGGTAGGTGCGTTCGAAGGCACTGAGATCAGTCAGATAACCTGGCCACGTCGAATGCCGCAAGGGGAGTTCAGGGGCAACGTCGCCCACTCAAACTTCGATGGCCTGATGTTCGACCGAAATATTGTGCCCGATAACACCTTCGGAGTTACCGGCAGCTCACATATTGCCCGTGAAAATCCCGCTAACCCGAACAGCCCGTCGATCGAATCGGTCGTCGAGGATTTTACCGGCTACAAGAACCGCAATGGTGGCATCTGGAGCCGCGGTGAGATGAAGGTATTTAAGAACCTTAAGCTGGCCGACAACGCTATTGGCTATACCCATGCGTCTGGCTCGGCTGGTCGTGATTCCTTTACATCCAAGGTTATAGACTCACTGTTTGTAGGCGAAACCGACAATATCGGCAACCCCATGACAGACGAAGAAATTGCTTACGGCCGCAGCATGCCGAAAAAAATCGCGGACTACCCAATTCGTGGCTATGAGTTCTACGATTACCAGCATCTGGTGGAGAATACGACCTTTGTGAATTACACGGACAACGACACGCGCGGTGCCGGAGCGCTCTCTTACCTGATGTATACCAGCTTCGGAATGCATACCGAGAACGCCGTCAAGGGCCTGGAATTCATCAACGCCAAGCCAGTGCATTTCCCGCCGGTTGTGCAGAAATGGGCCTCCGATTTTGGCAGGCGTAACGCCTGGCGGGGCGCGACGATCCACGATCTGGACGGCTCGGTCGGTGGTATCCCCGATGCCTACATTGTCCTGGACAATGGCATCGCCTCCGACGAGGAAGCCTGTGAACTCAAGCCATCCTGGGGCGCTGCCGTATGCCGGGGTGACATGGGTCGCTTCAGCGTCGGCGTTAATGTTGGTTTCGGCAATGGCCCAATTACTGATCCGGTTATGCTCAGCCGTAACGGCAGGCGCTTTGAATATACCGGGGTAGCCACGATTCGCAGCGGCGCCGAGGTAAGAGTGGAAACAGCCAGGCAGTCCTTGTCGCTTTCCCTGAGAGAGATGGACGAAGACGGCTGGGTGATCTTTGAACTTCCCGGGTTCACCACCACTGCCGGCGGCACGCAGCAAAGCAGTCTGGATGCACTGCGCAATGCCACTAACACTGCGTACTACAAGGATGACGACACCCTTTGGGTCAAGCTTGTGGTTGACGATACGGCCAATGAAGGCCCTGTTCTCGAACAGGTTGGCCGCTTGGTTGCTCAAGCCAACCTCGACGTCAGCAGGTAAATTCAGCCCCGCTGCATGAATAAAAAAACCCCGGCGTAAGCCGGGGTTTTTTGTTGGTGAAAGCCCAGGACCCTTTACTCAAAGCTGAAAATGTCTTCCTCTTGCGGCTGTTCCATGCCTGTTTCCCAGTATTTCTGCCAGATGTGCGCCCAGGGACGCCCGTACATGTCCGGCACCTCGAAGTCGATCACTTCACCAGGCGAGACCGGCGTCGGGGCGCCTTCGACCGGATAAATTGACTGCACGCATTCGATGAAAGGCTGCGGGTTACCTTCCTCGAATCCGCTGAGCCTGACGATATTACGAATAATGCGCACCGGTTCCACCAGCACTTCGGGGTCATAAAGAATCGACTCATGATTGAGGCCAAGGAAGGTGCCGTTGTCGTCCCGGTTCGCCGTGTAGATCTCGATGGTCTGCATGCGGTTTGAGTGCTCGAATGCCGCGTGGCTGGCCCAGCCCTGGATGTTCGAAGTCCAGGTGATCAAAGCATCACCGTCCCAGAAACCGATGGTCTCCCCATACCAACGCGGTACGTCGGCGCCCAGTCGGGGTATCTCGCCATCCATATTGAATTCACGGCCGATGTGGATATTGGTAATGAAGTTGCGCGCAACACCGGCCAGGATCTGCACCATGTTCGGGGTCACCATGATTGATTGCTCCCAGAGCGCGGACTCGTGCCAGCGCCTCATGAACCCTTCCGGCCAGCAGTATTGGGACGGCCACTGCGGCGCATTCGTGTGGCCATGGTGATATGCCTCCTGCACCATGCGCTGCCGGGATTCCGGCGTTAGCAGGGACAGGATAGTCGGAATTTGCACATGCCGCATGCGCAGCCAGTACTGGTTGTCGGAGAGCGCAGGATGCTGGTAACGCCCCGTCCACTCGCCCGGTACGCTTGCGTAAGTGTGTTCGGTGGGACCGCCACGGCCGCGCGTCTCCTCAAGCAATGCCTGGTAATGTTGCTGCGCGGTTTTGAACGGGTAGGGGCTTACGATTGATTCGCGCGGGTAGTCGCGGTCGCAATAACCCCATGGCGCAGAAGTCGGCGGATTCTCGCCAATCAATTCATCTTCGCCCCAGAAATCCTCAAGCGCGGCGGAGCTGTTACAGCGAAAGTAGCGCGGATCACTCCACAGTTCACTGTCCTTATAAAAGTCAGTCGTGGTGAACAGATCTACTTCGAGCGGGTCGATACCGGACGGCGACTCACCGTCGCGCGCTGAACCGACGAAACCGGTTTCCAGGTCGCGCCGCGGATCAAATGGAATCTGTGTACGGTAGGCCGGATTGCCGAGTCCCTGGCGCAGCGTCGCACCGGTCATGTGATACTCATTCAAGTCGGCAGTGAGCGGCCACGCCCGTCCGATGCTTTCAAAATCGATCTGCGCGACACTCTGCGCGAGTGTGGAGCTCATCGAGAATGTCATCAACGCAGACATGGTCAGCCGCAGGGCATTGTTTTTCATGGTTGGCTTTCCTTATCGTGTGTGTTCGTAATTGTTCAAAGAGGTCAGAGTAACTTGATTTTAGTGTCCCCGACCACCTAAATTCAGTCTTCATAACTGGTTTTAATCTGCTAAGCAGTAAATTGCCATGAGCTATGGCATGAACAAAATTTAGGGGCAGATAAAAAATTTGCCGACTCAATACTTCTCGTTCATTAATAGATAATTTTACTCTGACCCCAATTATTCCCTTCATTTAACAGGTATAAATGAATATGTTATAAAAGCGACATATAGCTAGAAAAATATAAGATTGAAACTTATTTTATGAATTAATTTTGGTACAAAAATGATGCAAGTTAAATTTTCCTGCAGGCCATGTGTGAGTAATTCGCTGCTTTTATTTCTGTGTATTTTTTCCTTGAACATAAATGCCCATCATTCTCATGCAAGCCTGAATCCCAACGATATACGGACTCATCGAGGTGTCGTGGAAGAATTTGGCTGGGGCATGCCTCATGTCTATATCAAAGCAAGCGCGCCTAATTCAAGTGGAGAAATTGTTGTTTACAATATTGAGTTATTGCATCCCCCGGGAATGTTGCAACGTGGCTGGGATAAGGATTCTCTGAAAAAGGGGGATCAGATAACCTGGGAGGGTACCACTGACTATAACCCCAATCGCTATTATTCCGGTTTGAATTGGGCTGAAAAAGCTGACGGCACGCGATTATCAATGACTGCTCAGTCTATGGAGGTCGCACCTTCAAATGATTTTACAGGTCTTTGGATGCGAGACCTTCGCGGTGGAAGACCATTTTACGCACCTCCTGAAGACTGGCCTTATTCAGAGCTTGGCAAAGAAATGATCACCAGTTTTGATGAAAACAATAATCCTCAAGTGTCCTGTATAAATCCAGGCATACCCAAAGCGACAATATTGCCGTACCCCATGGAAATTACACGACCGAATACGGACACTTTTGTTTTTACTTACGAATTGCGAGAGCACCAAAGAACGATTGTTTTAAATCAACCAAAAACCCCGGGGGCCGCTTCGGTTTTAGGTAGCTCAGTTGCTCGAATGGAAGGTGATACGCTGGTCATTGAGACAGATAACTTTAAAGCGGATAGATGGGGTATACATACAGGCGTAGATTCCAGTGATCAGAAACAACTGCTTGAGAGAGTTTCGCTTTCAGAAGATGGTAAATCTCTGGATATTATGATGGTTGTAACTGATCCGGTATATTTAACTGAACCAGTTATTATCGATTACCACATGAAGAAAATGCCTGACAGGCAGTTGATTCAGTCACCTTGCACATTGGAAAGCGCACGATTTTTTCTGGACGCCGGGTTTTAGTTGGAAAAAACTATCCTATTGAGTGGTGTTGGTATTCTTCGGGAATAAAAACCCCACCTGAATGCTTTCTGGTATTCAATAGCGCTTTTGAATATGTAACTCAGGCTTATTGAGAATAATCACCCTCGATGGCATAAAATTGCCAAAACTCTCCCTGTGTATCATTCATCTGGCCAGCGATCTGGATATTGTCAGCTGACAATATCGGAGGATCTGACAGGGATTTTGAAAAAGACACCTTTACCAACATGCGGGTATCACTGACTGTAGGCAGGATATACCGGAAATTGCCAGCATCCCAGTCGTCTGCATTCGCAGCGATGGTTTTTTTGTCAGGAAACTTGCGGCCACGCCAGCGAGAATTCTGGTGCCGAAACTATTTTTTTTAAAATTTTCGACGATTCATAATGGTCAGACAGGGTAATGTTATTGATAATTAAAAAACTACTAATCATATAACGACAATACAAAAGCAATATCCAATTCATTAATACCAATACCTGAAATTCTTTCAATAGATTCCAAAAATTCAAGGGCCAGCTTTGCTAAAAAGGTCTTTTAAAATGATTAACCAGACTGATCCTCATAGAATCTGGCTGCTTTGGCCAGCAATTTATCAAATTGCTTTAATTCAGCTTGAGTAAACTGGGTAGTTAAATCTTCATTATGCAAATACCTTTTCTGCAGGTATCGTTCAGCAATCTTTTTTCCCTTGGCAGTGAGCTTAAGCCATTTTAAACGCTTATCTTTCTCATCTCTTACCGACTTCAGGTACCCTTTGGTTACCAGGCTTTTCATATACCGGCTGGTGTTACCTGGATCAACCCGGGAAGTATGTTTGACTATGTCTGATTGACTACTTCTGCCCAAGGTATAATGAAGACTCAGCATTCTCAATTGTGGAATATTTAAATCATCTGTTGGATTTAAAGTACGTTGATTGAAATGACTGATTTCACGGGATAAAGCGACCAGGCGAAAAGTCAGAAGCTTTCTTAAATCGAGATCTTTTGACATATATTGCTTTCCTGAAAATTTCGGGGAGGAGCTATTCGAACTAAAAACTGAAACTATTTATTTTCTTTAAGAATATCAGCCCAAATAAAGATCTTAAAAACACCCGGTTTTGTATTAAAAAACTTTTGCCTATAAATCAAAAGGCCCGCCAAAAGACGAGCCAGTTGAAACCTGAATTACACTTTAGAAAGAATAATTGAAATCAACACCAATCATTCGAGGCGCGCCAACGTTAACCAGCGTAATTCCTGGAGGTGCATTACCCCGAGGGTTCTGATCACCAACGCTAGGATCCGAATCAACATAAGCAGGATGATTTACGGGTTTGTAATTGAAACCACTGCCCGCTGTCGAACCAGCCCATGCTGCACCACCAGTTATATATTCTTCATCTGTGCAGTTATTGCAAAATAACGAAGCTTCCCAGTTTCCTTCCGGTGAAATATAAGCAAGACGTGCAGTGACAAGGTCATAAGAGGGAATCGTCAAAGTAGTAGAATCCTGACCACTGCTTTGCTGATCATCCTTATACGAATAATTTACTGAGCTGATCAGGCTGCCACCCATGGCAAGATCCCAGTTATGACGCAGTCCCGCAGTAAAAGAATTCTCCGGAGCACGGCTGAATGGCGAATCGGTTTCTACACCAGCAAATTGGCTATAAGAATCCCATTCTGCATCAAGACCGCCATACCCTACATTGAATCTCAGGTTGTCAGTTAGCAATGCAATAGCTTCTATTTCAATTCCGGAAATAGTGGCATCACCAACATTGATGGTACAACGCCTGTTACAACGATCATCAGCAGTTACTGTTAACTGTTTATCCGAATAATCCATTTCGAAAACGGTTATGTTCGCTCTAATTCGTCCGTCCTCAGACTGTAGACGTGCACCCAATTCGTAGTTCCAGAGTTCTTCTTGATCAAAAGGAGTATTGATATCTGCTACGGTGTCATTAGTGCCGCCGGATTTGAAACCTTTTGTAGCCGCGGCATAAAACATCATGTTGTCACGTGCCTGCCATTCCAGTGCTATACGTGGCGTAAGCGTTGTGAAAGTATCGCTTCCGCTGACGGTTCCTTCAGCTGCAGTACCAACAATACTGCTTCCGTTGAGGAAGCATGGGCTGGCTTCTGTGCAACCACCGTAAGTGTCTCCATCGGCATTCGGATAAATTACATTGGGGCCACCGCGTGGATCAATATCAGGATAATTGCTATTAACGTCCGCGCCATTGGGATCAATAGCCCATATCTCGAAGAGCCGCTGGTCCAGTGCAGAATCAAAAACACCCTGGTTAAAGGTACTAAAGTTTTTCTTGTCTTTAACCGAGCGAACGCCCAGAGTGAGAGTCAGGGAGTCGTTTATCATCCAATCTCCCTGCGCGAAAATACCGGTGCTCTCTGTAACCTGCGCTCTTGTACCGCGAAACTCCAACCAGCCTAACTTGTTTGCGTTACGATAATCTCTGTTGGCGAGTTGCCTTAATGTAGGTTCTTCCTCTGAGATATACGCGCCTACTACATAATTTAATTGGTCATCAAAAGCCGTGCCATTAAGCTGAATTTCCTGAGACCAGAAATCACTGTTATCCAGAGTCTTGCTATCAAAGAACGACTCTGCAAATGGACTGTCATCAGACTCTCGATTTTCTAACGTTTCCATATCTCGATAGCCAGTAATCGCTTTGAAATTCATGGTTTCTGAAATATCGTAGCTGATGGCCATGGTAAAACCGGTGCTTTCCGAGTCTGTACTACCGATAGGTCCAGCACCTGAAATTTGATAAAGGTCGCGTGGAATAGTTGGTGCATAATGCTCCGGCGTTCCGGCTGGGAACAGGGTGTTATAAGCCGCAATGTTTGAAATGCCACCGGTAAATATTGGTGGCGTGGTATCCCCCTCAATGCCCGGAGTGGCTGGGTCATCGAAGCCCCCATTGTTACCGAAGTAGTCTATTAATTTACTGGCGCCACCATTAGAGGAGGAGTCAGTGTAATCAATGCCAACATCTACAGTCAGTTGGTCATTTGGCTGGTAGCGTAGTTTTGCCGAGAAAAAATCCGTGTCATCAGCACCCAGCCCAACACCATCTGAAATTCGGTCTAACCAGCCATCTCGCTCCATATGCGAATAAGACACACGAGCAGCAAGCGTATCGGAGAGAGGAATGTTAATGGCTGTTCTTAAGTTAGCACGGGAGTATTCACCGAAACCGCCCTTAACATAACCACTTATTCCCGCATCAACATCTGGCTTGATGGTGGTATAAACAATGGCGCCGCCGGTGGAGTTTTTACCGAACAGCGTACCCTGCGGTCCACGCAATACTTCCACGGCCTGCACATCAAGCAAACGCAGGAAGTTGGTAATAGGGCGGCCGTAGTAGACTTCATCAATATAAATACCTACTGCCGGGTCAAGAACGGGTGAGATTCGAGCTTCATTGACGCCGCGAATGGAGAACTGTGCGCCTACATTAGCGCGGCCAGTGCCGTCGCCAATACTTACATTGGGTATAAAATCAGCCATTTGCTGTGGATCTGTCACGCCAAGACGGTCAAGTTCTTCAGGATTGAAGCTTGTTACAGCGACAGGTACAGACTGAAGGTCTTCAGCTCTGCGTTGTGCAGTCACAGTTATTTCTTCAAGTGTGGACTGTGCATATGCTGTTGATGCCGATATTCCACTTATAAAAACTGCTAATGCAGATTTATATAATTGTTTTTTCATTACTAGTCCCCTGATTATTTTGTTCAATTATTGTATTTACAACTTTCTCGCTAGCAAGCATAACGCTCTTTTATACAATTGAATAGACGATCTTGTCTAAATAATATAATCTTGTATGTAAATTAGTTGTAATTACATGCATAAATTTTGAGAAATGCTATGAATAAATCAATCACATCCCTTTTTCTTCTTTGCGCCATACTGGCTAGTCAATTCAGTTTGGCCCATCATTCTGCTGTTATTTTTGATGGCTCATCAACCGTCACTAAAACTGGTCTGGTAACGCAATTTATAATGAGAAACCCTCATATGATCCTGACTATGGATATAGAAAATGATGAAGGTGTAATTGAAGAATGGAAAATTGAGGGACAGAGTATTGCTGGTATGCAAGCAATGGGATTCACCCGGAATTCTGTCGCGGAAGGTGACAATATTACAGTCAAGATGTACCCATTAAGATCTGGCAAGCCGGGTGGCTTGATTGAAGGAATGATTGGAGCTGATGGCGTGGCCTATAATATGGAGGCCCCGGCTGAAACCCAACGCCTTGTTTACCCGGCTTTGCTGGCATGGACACCTCCGCCAGAAGGTGAAACCTGGCAGGAGCGTGAAGAGAAAACCAGGCCAAGTAATCTACCTATAGTTTCTGATGGACTTGCTGCTGGCGATAGTACTGCTACAGGCTTGATGCCCGGTGCTCTTGATCCTGAAAATCTGGCGAAGGAGCGACCACCAGCGGCTTTCGATTTAACCGGTGTCTGGCAGTTTCGTGCTGAAGATAATTGGCGCGCTAATTATGGGTCATTCGAATTCAAACCAAAGCCAAAATTGACAGCCAAAGCCCAGGCCTATTTGGATCAATACATTGAAGCCAGTGAAAAAGGTGAGCGTTTCGGTGACCCAACCGCTTTATGCTACCCCCCAGGTATGCCTCGTTTTATGACGCGTTACGGCTCCTTGATGATGATTCAACATCCAACAGCTATTTTTATGGTGTCTCGACTGAACAATGATTACCGCGTAATTTTTCTGGATGGTAGAGACCGTTTGCCTGATAACGCTGTTGATCGTAACTGGCATGGTGAATCATTGGGACATTGGGAAGGAGATACTTTGGTGGTCGAAACAACTGGCTTCATCGGAGAGAATCATTTGATTCAGGCAGGAATCCAGGCCGGGACGCAGCTAAAAATTGTTGAACGTTATCGGATGATAAATGATGGCAATACTCTGGCAATTGAATTTACTTTCACTGACCCTGAACACTGGGAAGGGGAATGGAAGCACGTAAAATTTCGAGACAGAGTTCTTAGATCTGATGTCAGAGAAGCAAACTGTATCTATACAGACAATCAATCCTTGCCTGGAATGGATTGATAATTTACACATCATGCAACACCTCTGGTATCAGAAACCGGGGGTGTTGAGTGATAAGTTTAATTTTTGTATATAGCTAAACTTTGTAAGCCGTAACAAGAGAGTAATAACCATAGGATCGCTGACAGCTTACATTTTTAAAACCTGCCTTTACTAACATTGATTCTAATTCAGCCAATGTGTATTGCTGCCCTTTTGTTCCCTGAGTCATGAAAAAGGAAAAAGCAGCTGCCGGGTAAGGGCCATCGCCGTCTTCCTCAAAAAGTATCTCCTGCAAGCAAATGCGGCCGCCAGGCTCCAGTGCGTCATAACTTTTTTGTGCCAGTTCCTCGCAGGTTTCTGTGCTCCAATCATGAAAGATATTGGAAAAAAAGTGTGCGTTGTATCCTTCTGGCCAGTCTTCTCTGAACATATCGACTGCTTTGGTGTCAGCCCGATCTGAAACGCCGGCTTTTTCTATATAGCCCTTCGCTACTTCACAAACCGCGGAAAGTTCCATGATAGTACAACGTAATTCAGGATAGTGATTGGCCAGTGCCGTTGCATAGCAACCTGAACCGCCACCAATATCAAGAAGTTTTGTTACACCGGCAAAATCACATGTATTGGCTAATCCTACTGCACTGGTAATGGAATGGCAGTGCATGAAGTCGGTTACAGTTTTTGCCAGTTCAGGATCCATCTGTCCGGATTCCCAGCCGTCGGCTGAGCCTCTTGCTTCGACTGTTTCGCCATCTCTGATATTTTCCAGAATCATTTTATAATTAGGCAGTGTTTCTGCCCGTCGACTAAAGAAGGGTCCCCAATAATAAGGACTATCCTTCAGCATATAGGCACGGGACAAGTTGTTAAGCTGGTATTCCCCTTTATGCTTATCAAGCAAACCTTGTACTTTGAGCATTGGCAGTAGCGCTTTCATACCGCGTTGTGAATAACCCAGTTTATTTGAGATTGCTTCAACACTTGCAGGTTCTGTCAAGCCTTCAAAAACCTCAAGTTCCAGTGCTACGGTAATCGCCTGAGAGTTGAAAACACTAAGCATGGCATTCCAGATTGGTGTGTCGTCTATGGCTGGTAATTCAGGATTCATGATTTTTCTTAAAGCTCCAATGTTTCTTGATAAAGTTAAATTTTCTTATAGTCATTATAGAGTGCATGAAATTATATTGTAATTTCATGGACTTC
>Ga0257114_1001477_pt1 | contig 16699 bp, 21 predicted proteins | sample SI112_10mmetaG_FD_190149 | JGI IMG/M metagenome (GOLD analysis project Ga0257114, IMG submission 190149) | Marine microbial communities from Saanich Inlet, British Columbia, Canada - SI112_10m | ecosystem: Environmental > Aquatic > Marine > Inlet | place: Canada: British Columbia | collected...
TTCAAATGAGTGGTGTATTAGATTACGCTCCTGCTCTTGCTACAAACCTAAATGTTGATGACACAGGAAATACTTTCGCTGGTGTATTAAATGGTAAATTTAAAGTTTACATTGATCCATATAGTGCTAACATTTCTGCTTCACAATTTTATGTTGTAGGTTACAAAGGAACTTCACCTTACGACTCTGGTATTTTCTATTGCCCTTATGTACCATTACAAATGGTAAGAGCTGTTGGTCAAGATAGTTTCCAACCGAAAATTGGTTTCAAAACTAGATACGGTATGGTTGCTAATCCTTTCGCAACAACTAACGGTGCTGGTGCAATCGATTTAACATCGCCTGCAGCTGGTGACCAGAATGTTTATTACAGACGAGTTAAGGTTACGAACATTATGTAATTTTACTTTACTGTAAAACACTTTAAAAGGGGGCTTCGGCCCCCTTTTTTTTCGTCTAAAATTCATTATAAATAGTAGTATGACAGATACAAACATAATCGATAGACAACCTTCTAAATTTGACTATGCAAGTCCGATTCAGTTTAGGTTTAAAATGACTAAATTGCCTAATGTAGAATTCTTTGTACAGACAGCAAACATACCTGGTATATCTTTAGGTTCAACAAACCAAGAAACACCTTTAAAAGATATTGCTGGCGCTGGCGATAAAGTAAATTACTCTACTTTAGATGTGTCATTTCTAGTTGATGAAAATTTAAATAACTACAAAGAAATACACGACTGGATTATAGGTCTAGGATTTCCACAAAACCACGATCAATTTAAAACTTTACAAGGAACAGGTGCTGATAGATTTCCTGGCACAACTTCAAGTACAGCTGCAACAGGAACAAGCATAGCACAACCTCTTTCAGAAGGTGGTATATATTCAGACGCTACACTTACAGTTTTAAATAATAAGAATATTGCTAAGACGGAAATAAGATTTCAAAATGTTTATCCTATATCTTTAGGTTCATTATCTTATGATATCAAAGCAAGTGATGTTGACTATTTGCAAGTACAGGCAAGTTTTAATTATATGTATTATGATATTGTACAAGTATCTTCTTCATAGTATAAAACAATATAGGATGATTTTTGATGAAAACTTTAACATGGATCGACACGGCTGTCTGCCTCGGTAATGGGCAATCAAGACAAGGCCTAGACCTCACAAAGATGAAAGACTATGCAACTGTAATAGGTTGTAATGCAATCTATCGAGATTTCACTCCTGATATTTTGGTGGCATTAGATTCAAGAATTGCACACGAGATATATCGTAAGGCAAATCTTAAAGACATGAAAGTTTATTTAGGTTACTGGACGCCTGTACCTATATTTGTTGCAAAAGAAATGATGAAGACAATGGCAGACAAAACTGATATCGTTTGGAATGATAGTGATGAGGTTGTTTATCATGGTGCCGATGGTGTATTCACACTTACAAAGGGACACAATTTAGGTATAACTTATGTGACAGGAGTTTCAAAAGGAGATGAGATAATAGATATTGAGCCAGATGTAGATAATTTTGCATATGCAACAGGTAGTCGATCAGTACATCTTGCTTGTGAATTAAATGCCAAAGAAGTTTACATAGTCGGACATGATCTATATTCTGATACCGATAAGGTAAATAATATATATGCTGGTACAGATAGTTATGCCGATAAAGACGCATTGGCAGCTAGACCTAATAATCCAGATGAAACATTTAATTGGATACTACAACATAAGAATACATTTGATAAGTTTCCTAATACACAATTCTATAAAGTAAATAGCAATACGCCTGGTGATTTTACCGCTTTAGAAATACCTGAATGGAGTTCGTGTGCTAACTTAAAATATATAACACAAGAAAAAATGCTAAAACAGCTTTACAATTAACCGAAAAAATGATATAATACCAGTATGACATTAGAAGAATTACAACAATCAGTTAATAAAGACTTTAAATTAGATGATACCGAATTAGACGCTGAATCAATTAAGATACCTTTATTACATAACAAATATTTACAACACTTTAATAAGTTTTCTTTATTACTAAAGAAGTCTGAATACGAACATAAAACTATGACAAGAGATAAATGGGAATACTACACAGGTAAAGCAGACCCTAGTGTGTATCAAGAGAAACCATTTGACATAAAAGTATTAAAGGCAGATGTACATATCTATATGGATTCTGATCCAGAATTACAAAGAGCAGATCAGAAGGTTGCTTATCTTAATCAAATAGTTAAATACCTTGAACAAGTTTTAAGAAGTATTAATAATAGAACATTTTTAATTAAGAATGCTATTGAATGGAAGAAATTCACTAGTGGTGCAATCTAATGGAACATCAAGAAATATTCCCAACACATCTTTTTATTAAAGACGATTACATTGATCTCGATAGAGTTAATGTTATGAAAGATGATGTAATGAATATATTATATAAGAATAAACCTAATTGGCAATCAGTTTTCAATCTGGATAAAAGTATAATGTATAAAGCATTAGCAAAAGATATTGTTATATCTGCATTTGAAATATTTAATAGATTAGATTATAAAGCAGACAAAATAGAAATAACTGATATGTGGGCAAATGTACTAAAAAAGAATGAAACTCATCAGCCACATAATCATTCAAACAATTTTTTAAGTGGCGTTTTTTATTTAAACGCTGACGACACTATGCCTGGTATTACTTTTCAGGACCCAAGACCAGGTGCAAATATTATACTACCGAGAAAAAAAATGGATCATATAAACAACGCAAGCCTATTACATTATAAAGCAAAAACAAATCGAATAATTATGTTTCCATCTTGGTTAGTACATTGGGTGCCTATAAATCTATCAACGAATAATCGTATAAGTATATCATGGAATATACAGGTAAAAGGGCAACTAGGTGAACACTACGAATTTCAATCGGGACAATTCTAATCTCATCATCATAGAAAAGAAAAACGAAGTTTACATTACGGTAAACTGCGAGTCGGATATACAAAGAGAGATATCGGAGTTTTTTACTTTCTATGTACCAGGGTATAAGTTTATGCCAGCATTTCGTAATCGTATGTGGGATGGTAAGATAAGATTATTCTCACAAAAAACAAAAGAAATTTACTTCGGACTATATCCATACATCAAAGCATTTGCTGAAGAAAGAGGATACAATATAGTTGCTGGCAAAGATGTAGAGATAGATAATAAGGTTGACAAAGAAACGGTAACTAAATTTTCAAATAGTTTAGGTCAAAAATTTGAAGCAAGAGATTATCAGATAGACGCTATATATCATAGTTTAAAACGCAATAGGGCGTTGCTAGTGAGTCCTACGGCTTCAGGTAAGTCATTCATCATATATTCTTTAATTCGTTATTACTCTCATCTAATTAAGGATGATGATAATAATCGGACTTTATTAATTGTACCTACAACATCATTAGTAGAACAAATGTATACCGATTTTGAATCATATGGTTGGAATGTAAAGAAGTATTGCCACAGATTATATAGTGGTTACTCAAATCAAACAGACAAAAAAGTCTTAATATCTACATGGCAAAGTCTATATAAGTTGCCAAAAGAATACTTTAAACAGTTTGGTTGTGTGTTTGGTGATGAGGCACATTTATTTAAATCTAAATCACTTACAGAAATTATGACTAAACTACTTGATTGTAAATATCGTATTGGTCTTACAGGTACTTTAGATGGTGCTCATACACATAAGTTAGTATTAGAAGGACTATTCGGCGCCGTAAACAAAGTGACTACAACTAAAAAGCTAATGGATAAGAAACAGTTAAGTAATCTGGCCGTGAGATGCTTGATTCTTAAACATAATGAAGCCAATTGTAAAATAGTTGCTAACGGTAAGTATCAAGACGAGATAGACTATCTAGTCAGTAGTAAAGCTAGAAATAATTTCATTCGTAATCTAGCACTTAAAATAAAAGGCAATACATTAGTTTTATTTCAGTTAGTAGAAAAACATGGTAAAGATTTATTTAAAAGTATAGAAGATAAAGCGGAAAAAGATCGAAAGGTTTTTTATATATATGGTGGTGTCGAAACAGAAGAAAGAGAAAAGGCAAGAGCCATAGTAGAGAACGAAAGTGACGCTATTATTGTAGCAAGTTATGGTACTTTTTCAACAGGTATTAACATTAAAAATTTACATAATATAATCTTTGCAAGTCCATCAAAGAGTAGAATAAGAAATCTACAATCAATCGGTAGAGGTTTAAGGCTAGGCGACAATAAAGTCAATGCTACTTTATATGATATAGCAGATGATTTAATTTATAAGTCTAAAGAAAATTATACCTTAAAGCACTTCCAGGAAAGAATAAATATATACAACGAAGAAGAATTTGATTACGAGATACATAATATTAACCTAAAGGATTAAAATGGATAATACAGATTATCGTATGGTAAAATTAACTGATGGTACTACTATTATGGGTACTATTAAAGTTGATAAAGATTTCTTACGAATCACAAACGCATTAGAATTAAATACAGTAAAAAGGGAAACTGAAGTGGGTATGAAAGATGACTCTACTTTAGCACCTTGGTTACCATTTACAGATGATAAAACATTTGTAATCCCTAGAGATAAAATATTAGTAATTACCCAAGCGGACAAACACATATCACATTATTATGAAGTTATATTAAGTAAGTTAGAAAAAGCAAAACAGAATGCCAAACCTGTGTTATCTGCCGAAGAAATGGATAAGATATATGCTTTGGCTAATCAGATGGATAGATTAAGAGAAACTGAACCTAAAGAAAATATACAATGGTCAGAAGAAGATTTAATTGATTTATTTGGAAAGAAAACTATACACTAGAAATAGCAGCTAAGCTTCTCCCCAGCGACCTACATAGTCGAGTATAACATACTTCCTAGGACTGTCAAGCATTAGCAAAAAATACTTTAAAGGCTTTACATTTAGTAGCAAAAATGATATAATGAATATATTAATCAAGAAAGATAAATTATGAGTGAAACAAAACAAAGTAAGGCGAAACTGAAACCTCATTATGTAGATAACAAGAAGTTTCTAGGCGCCATGATTGAACACCGTCTTAAATGCCAAAAGGCAGAAGACAAAAAAAGAAAAGCACCTGAAGTGACCAATTACATTGGTGAGTGTTTTTTAAAGATTGCTAATCACTTATCTTACAGACCGAATTTTATTAACTATACTTATCGTGATGATATGATATCAGATGGTATAGAAAACTGTTTACAGTACATGAGAAACTTCAACCCAGAAAAATCTAATAATCCATTTGCATATTTCACACAAATTATATACTATGCATTTATCAGAAGAATACAAAAAGAAAAGAAACAGCAAGATGTTAAGGCTAAATTGATTGCTAGTTCTGGTAGTGAAATGATGTTAGATTCATTAACTGGCGATGACGCTCAATATAAAAATCAGATGTTAGAATTCTTACAAAGAAATGTAAAAGAAAGTGACCCAGCTGAACCTAAAAAAGTAAAGAAGAAAAAGAAAAAATATACGAGAGAAATCCTATGACAGGAGTTATTCGTTGGAGATATACAGATGAGTCACCTGACAAATTTGGTTGGCCGAATTACGGCAGAATATTAAAGGAGAAAAAACAAGATAACAATGCCAGCTTTGAAGGCATCAGCGAAGAAGAATTTAATAAGAAACATATGAAAGCACTTGCACAAGCAGATCCACATAATTTTAAAAAGAAGAAAAAGAAAAAATAGATAATGAAAATAGCGTTATTGAATGATACTCACTTCGGTGTGAGAAACGACAGTATGATCTTTGATGACTTCTTGCATAAGTTTTACAAGGAAGTATTCTTTCCATACCTAGAAAAACATAATATCAAAACACTTATTCATTTAGGTGATGTGGTTGATAGAAGAAAGTTTATTAATTTTAGAGTTGCAGATAACTTTAGAAAAGGTTTTTTAAACAAACTATGGGAAATGAAGATAGATACTCATATGTTAATCGGTAATCACGATATCTATTTTAAAAATACAAATAAAGTAAATTCATTACAACAATTATGTACAGCACCTGATGGTGTCAACGAACCTTGGATATATGTAGAACCTAAAGTAGTTGACTTTGATGGTTTAAAGATATTAATGTTACCTTGGATAAATCCTGAAAATCAAGAACAATCATTTGATATGCTAAACACAGCACAAGCTGATGTCTGTATGGCCCATTTAGATTTAAATGGTTTCTATATGCACGAGAACATAACACAAACACATGGATACGATAAGAGTATTGTAAAAAGATTTGAGAAAACATTTAGTGGTCACTTTCATTCTAAAAGTGATGATGGTCAAATATTTTATTTAGGTAGTCAATACGAAATGACTTGGTCAGATTATGGTCAAACAAAAGGCTTTCATATATTTGATACTGAAACAAGAGAAATAGAATTTATACCTAATCCAAATACCATATTTGAAAAATTAATGTACAATGATACCGAAACAAACTATGATGATTTTAATATAGATCATTTACACAATAAATTTGTTAAACTAATTGTGGTGTCTAAAAAAAACAATGAGATGTTTGATAGATTACTTGACAAGTTATATAATAAAATAACTGTACATGAGTTAAAGATATTAGAAGATTACTCCGACCTTAATGCTAATTTAGTAAGTGATGATGTTGTTGAAGGCACGGAAGATACAATGACACTTGTAAACAATTATGTAGATCAATTACCAGTTGATTTAGATAAAGATAAATTAAAGAATATGATTAAAGAAACATTTGTGGAAGCACAAGATAGTGATATAACAACAGAATGATAGTATTTAAAAAAGTAAGATATAAAAACTTTCTATCAACAGGTCAACAGTTTATAGAAGTACAATTAGATAGATCAGCCAAGACATTAGTTGTTGGTGAGAACGGTGCAGGTAAATCAACCATGCTAGACGCATTATGTTTTGGTTTATTTCAAAGAGCATTTAGAAATATTAAAAAAGAACAAATGGTCAATAGTATCAATGAGAAAGATTGTGTTGTAGAAGTAGAATTTATCATTGGTCAAAATCAATATAAAATCATAAGAGGTATCAAACCTAATATATTTGAGATATGGTGTAATGGTGTCATGTTAAATCAAGACGCAGCTGTAAGAGATTATCAAAAACATTTAGAATCTACAATATTAAAATTAAACTTTAGATCATTTACACAGGTTGTCATATTAGGTAATGCTTCGTTTGTACCTTTTATGCAATTGAGAGCTAGACATAGAAGACAAGTCGTAGAAGAAATATTAGATATAGAAATATTTTCTAAAATGAATTTAATGTTTAGAGAAAAAGTTAAAGCACAAGATGAAGTAATTAAACAATCAGATTTTAATTGTCAGTTAATAGATGGTAAGATAGAATCACAAAAAAAACATATAGAAGATATGAGTGGTAATAATCAACAACTGATTGATAAAAAACAAATAGAAATTAGACAAGCACAAACAGATATAGATAATTACAAGTTAGACATAGACAAAGTAAATAAAGAAAAAATTGAATTACAAAATGAGATATTAGATGAAACTAAAATAAATAATAAGTATAAACAACTTCACAATATGGAAGCGAAGTTAGAAAATACTTGTAGTAAACACAAGAAAGATTTAGAGTTCTTTGAAACTCACAACGATTGTCCTACCTGTCAACAGGCTATAGATGAGGCATTTAAATCAACAATGATTGATAAGAAGAAGAACAAGGTCATTGAAATAGATAGTGCTATGGGTCAGTTAGTAAAAGAAATCACGACTACCGAACAAAGATTACATAGTATAAATGAAACAATGGTCACAATACGAGAAAAAGAATTATTGATTAATAGATACGAAACATCCATATCAGAAATTGAAAAGTATATGACCAATAAACAAAATGAAGTTGATGAATTAGAAGATGACAAGTTTACCACTGGCGCTGCAACAGGTAAACTAGAAGAATTACAAGAACAATTAACAAATGCTGAAACAGCAAAAGTTAAACAAAAAGAACAAAAAACTTATCTGGATACTGCTAGATATCTTATGCAAGATACAGGTATTAAGACAAAGATTATTAAACAGTATCTACCGATAATGAATCAGTTTATTAATAAGAATTTAGCAGACATGGATTTCTTTGTCAATTTTACTCTTGATGATGAGTTCAATGAAACAATTAAATCTAGGCACCGTGATGAATTTAACTATCACTCGTTTAGTGAGGGCGAGAAGTTAAGAATAGATTTGGCAATACTATTTACTTGGAGAGAGATTGCTAAACTTAAAAACTCTACAAATACAAATCTATTAATATTAGATGAAATATTTGATAGTTCATTAGACGCTTCAGGTACAGATGAGTTTATGAGAATATTAACAAACAAACTAGCAAAAGAAAATGTTTTTGTTATTTCACACAAAGGTGATACTTTATTAGATAAGTTCCCTAGTATATTAAAATTTGAGAAATATAAAAACTTTACAAGGATGGCATAATGGCTGAAAAACTAACACCAGAAAAGATAGAAGAAATCGCTAAAAACTTTGAGAAGATACAAGATAAAAAAATACCTATAATCAAAGGCGAGAAAGAAACAGTTAAACTAGACTATGGTAGTTTAGATCAATTAAGACCTGAAAATAAACCAAAGGCACCAGAAAAAAGAATATTACCTCTAATACCACCTAGTGATCCTAGATTGTTAATGCAGATTGCACCTTTTATAGATGACACATTAAAAGAGTTTGACTTTAAAGATAGAGTTGATCTATCAAAAGTAATGTATGATAGTATGGTTAAGTATGGTGGTCTAGGTCTTTCTGCTAATCAAGTAGGTTTACCATATCGTATGTTTGTTATGGGAGGCCACCCACAAATAGAAGATGGTAAAGTAAGATCAGTATTCAATCCATTAATCAATGATGTAAGTAAAGAAACAGTACAGTTTAAAGAAGGTTGTTTATCTTATCCTTTTTTATTTTTAACTATTACTAGACCTAAATGGTGTCATGTAAAATATACAGATCAACATGGTAAAGAGATTGAAGAAATATTACATGGTATGTCAGCGAGGGTATTTCAACATGAAAATGAACATATGAATGGTTATGTATTTACTGATTTAGTAAGTAAGTTTAAATTAGATCGTGCTGAAAAAGCAAGAATGAAAATGATTAAAGAATTTGCAAAAGGTGGTGCTATACGATAATGCCTATACCTAAACAAAAATATATTCAATTAAAAGCAATGTATGACTTTCAAAGAAAAGTAGAATACAATAAAGAAAAGTTAAGAAAAGCAGTAGAAGTTATGTTAGATGAACCAGACATTTTATTTAATGATATATGGAGTAGAATGAAAGAAGATGAAATGATAGAGGCACCAAAAGATTGGGTACCAAAAAATGATAAACTTAAAATAGAAGGAGAAGAATGAGTAGTTTTAAAGACAACTCTGGTTTAGAAGAACACAAACCTAAAGCAACCCAGGCTGAAAGAGATGAACAAATGAAAAAGTTTTTAGCGAAGGGGGGAAAGATTGAAAAATTAAAACCAGGTTACCCTATTAATGTAGGTAGTTTAGATAAGAGTAAGAAACCAAGATATACAAAAGATGATGTACAACAAGGCCTTGCAGTTGGTAAAGCACCTAGACCTAATTACGATACATATAAAAAGGGATCATATCACGACTTTGATGTAGGGGGTGATAAACCACCTGTGTGGTATCCACAACCAAAGAATCCTGTAGGAGGCAAATGATAAAAGAATTAAATATAGAACCATATAAAAACTCATTAGAAAAAATATCAACATTTTTAGATAACTTTGAATTTAAGAAAGTTAAAACAAAATACACAAAGGGTGATGATTGGACTGCATTATCTTTTCATGGTTATGGCAACCACCCTTTAGATATATTAAAACCTGGTGTATTAAAAAGTAAAGTAAAGATAGATACAAAATTACAATACACAACTTTAATCAATCTTGAAGAAATGAAACCCATACTTGAAATACTAGATAAACTTCCTTGTTCATACGAGAGAGTTAGATTTATGAAATTAGCAAAGGGTAAAGTTATTGGTAAACACTCCGACAAAATAGATAAAGATATTGATAGTGGTAAAATAATTAGAATACACATTCCAATTCGTACAAATAAAAATGTTATATTTACTCTATATGAAAATACCAAAGATAAAAAAGGATTAGAACATAATCTCAAAACTGGTCACTTTTATTATACAGATGTTAGTAAACCACACGCTGTCCGAAATACATCAAAAGAAGACAGAATCCATTTAGTAGTCGATTGTAAGGCAAATTCAACCCTTAGGACTCTCATAGCTTGACTAGGACCGTGATCTATGATATACTATGAAGTATGTATCACGCAGTAGAATCGGACTTTGAGAAAGTAAAAGAAATCTTTTATTCACATAAGAAATGGTTTCCTCACATTAGAACCGACTATATGAAAAGAATGATTGCCAAAAATAATTTAATATTAGATAATGGCGTTGTGATTACATATAACTTCTACAAAAGAAAACAAAAGGTAGGAGATATTCAAGCATATAAAGACGATTGTATTCTTCATCAAATTGCAGCCAAGAATAAAGGTACTGCTAGTGATGTATTACAAAGATTTTTTAAGTTCGTTAATAGACGAGTTTATTTAAGTGTAAGAAGTGATAACGAAATAGCAAAGAATTTTTATTTAAAAAACAATATGAAACAAATAGGGAAAACAACTTGGGCAAAAGGAACATTGCCTGGAGATGTTTATGTATATAATGAACACACAGATTAATAAAGTCACACCAGCACACGGACTATCATGGTATCTTAAATGGCTATCATCAATAATACTAATACACGCTATGGCATTTACAGCACTAGATATGTATCCTTATAATATGTATTTACAATTTGCAGGTGTCACAGGTTGGTTTTTTGTTGGTATGATGTGGCATGATAGGGCATTAATAGTTTTAAATTCAATAGGTCTAGTATTTCTAGGTATGGGTATATTTAAATACCTTAATGAATGTACAGATTGTATGATACCTCTATGACAGACGATCTAATTTTACAACAAGCACATGATGATTGGAAACAAAAAGGTTTCCCTTATTACCCTAAAGATAGAAAATGGCGTGATAATATATTTAATCAACTAATCAATTTCAAAAGAGATACCCTAGTCGATAGAAAGAATAAAATCATAGGTCAAGCACCACACGCTCTTAATCTTGCATGGTCTTACATGGAACACGCATGGGGAATTAAGTGTGGTAAAATGAAGACACCTATGGAAATATGGAATGATGAAGAACATCTTAAAAAAGGATTAAACAAGATACTATCAGGCACTTTCTTTAAACAGAAACCTGCTCATATGATTACAGAATCAGATATGCGATCTATGTTGAGAAGATACACAGGCACACAAATGGTATCTAACTTTAGACCTACGGCTGCGGCTGTAATGTATGATATCTTTGTAGATAAAGACAGTCCACTTGAAGGCACAACAGCAGGTACAGTATGGGATCCTAGTATGGGTTATGGTGGTCGTTTATTAGGTGCAATATCAGCAGGTGTTAATTACATAGGTACTGATCCTTGTGTACCAACATATAAAGGATTAGAACAAATTAGAAATGAGTATGGTCATAAACATTTATCATACACATTATTAAAACAAGGTAGCGAAACATACATACCAGAAGACAATTCATTAGACTTTGTATTTACAAGTCCACCTTACTTTGGTTGGGAAGCATATGGTGATGAGCCAGAACAATCAAGTATTAAATTCTCTACGAGTGATATGTGGAAAGAGAAGTTTCTTAAACAGACTATTGCCAATGCATACAAAGGTCTTAAATCAGGTAAGTTTTTAGGATTGAATGTTGCAAATACAAAACAATATAAAACATTTGAGGAAGATACAGTTGACCTTGCAAAACAAGTAGGGTTTACACATACAGATACATGGTGGTTATCATTATCAACTCAACAAGGTGGTTCTGCCGTTTCTACATTAGATGGAGATACTACTGAAACAAAACAAAAACAACAATATATGGGCGAATACAAAAGACCAGATGTATCAGGCCGTAAATTTGAACCGGTATTCATCTTTAAAAAGTAATGTTCTTGTTTTGTTCTTTTACTTATATTCAAAAACCTTAGTATTTACTGACTTTTTTAGTGCTTGACTTTTATGCCAATTCGTAGTAGCATAAGTTATACATTATGAAAAAAAATAAATCACAACTTGCTAAACTTCTTGCAACAGAAAATATTGAAGTACAAGAGAACGCTGTAAAGACTGCTTCTTTTGATGTAAAAAATAGAGTCTTAACAATCCCTACTTTAAAAGAAGAACACAAGTCCAAGCATGTTTACGATATGTTAGTTGGTCATGAGGTTTCTCATGCTCTACATACTCCTGCTGATGGTTGGATGAATATGAAGGATAGATCAGATGAATTCAGATCATTTGTAAATGTTATTGAAGACGCTAGAATTGATAAACTTATTCAAAAGAAATACCCTGGCTTAACGAATGATTACCTATTAGGTTTTAAGAAGATGTATAAAGATAACTTCTTTGGTACTAAAGGTAGACAACAATCAGAATATGCATTGATTGATAAGATCAATATGTATTTCAAATCATCTAAAACTTTAAATTTTAATTTCAATAATAAAGAGAATCATTTTGTAAAACTAGTTGACGCTTGTAAATCATTTGCTGATGTACAAAAACTTGCTGAAGATATACTAGGTTATTGTAAAGAAGAATTAAAAAAGAATCCTCAATTAAAAAAGTCTTATGCACCTAAACAATCAGGTGATGAAAAAGGTGACAATCAAGATTCACAATCAGATAATTCATCTAATAATGATAGTGAAGATCAAAAATTAGATAAGTCTACCGAAGATAAACTACAAGAGTTTCTATCTAAAGAAACTGGCGAAGATAAAAAACAAGATGGTAAAGATAATCAAGTCGGTGCAGGTAAAGGTGCTGACGGTGAAGGTATACTTACATCATTAACTAATGAAGCATTTGATGACGCTGTTCAAAAAATGCAAGATGAGAATACTAGAACACAGGCATATGTTGAAATGCCAAAAGTTAGATTAGAGAAGTTAATCATACCTTACAAAAAATACATTAAAGACTTTGCTGTGTATGATTCAAAATTATCAGATTATGATCAAGTTGCTCTATCTACTGTTAAACAAGATACTGTAAAATTCTTAAAAGATTCTTCTAATGTTGTAAATTATCTTGTTAAAGAATTTGAAATGAAGAAAAACGCTAAGATGTATGCTCGTGCTTCTACTGATAAGACAGGTGTTATTGATCCTAATAAATTACATACATATAAATTCGCTGAAGATATATTCAAAAAGATTACTACTGTACCTAATCAAAAGAATCACGGTATGATATTCTTACTTGATTGGTCTGGCTCAATGCAAAAACATATTTTACCTACTACCGAACAGTTATTAAATTTAGTTATGTTTTGTAGAAAGATTAATATACCTTTTTCAGTATATAAGTTTATGAATCCAGGTAGTAGTTATGATGCTAAAACTAAAGATAATCCAAATCATCCTTTTATAGTAAGTGAAAAAACATTATTACCAGATCAGACTACTAGATTGTGTCAAATGTTTACACATAAACAAAGTAAATCAGATTTTTTAAGATGTGCTCAGAATCTACATAGATCGGCAAAATACTTTGGTGATAGAAGAAGTTGGAATAGAGATCCAAATTATACTAATGCACCTCATATTTCAGATGAGTATTATCTATCATCAACGCCTCTTAATGAGTCTTTGATTGCGATGGATTCTATCATCAAGAAATTTAAGAATGATTATCATACAGACAAGGTTGCTCTAGTGACTTTAACTGACGGCTCTGCCAATTCATTACACACAGCAAACGGTGGTGAAGTAAGATTAAAACTTAATAACAAATATGTTAAGTGTGATTATTCATGGAGAGGTGAGGGTAAAGACCTGACTTATAGATTATTAAAGTATCTTAAAAAGAAATACGACCTAGATACTATCGGTTTCTTCCTTGCAAGTAAATATAGAGATTTAAGATATTTGTTTTCAGTACCTTACAATAAAGAGGCATTGGCAAATTCAAAATTCAATAAAGATAAGTTTATTGCTGACTATAATACTGGTTATGATGTTTACTTCTATGTTAAATCAGATACCAAAGTTGTTAATGAAGTTTATGAAGATACAGCCACTGCCAATAAAAATAAATTAAAAAGAATGTTTATGTCTGGAATGAAAAAAAGACTGAATTCAAGAGTTTTATTAAACAACTTTATTAAGAGGGTTGCTTAATGACAACAGAAGTGTTATATAACAACGGTTTTAAGTGCTTGACTTTATGCCGAAATTATGATAGCCTAATAGTACATTATGAGAAAAAAAAATAATATAAACAAAAGAAAGGACTTATATATTATGGAACTAAATGTAAAACAAAAATCGGTAGTCGATATCTTGTATAAAACATACAAATCGGATACCGTGACTAGACAAGAAATTAATGATCTAGTTAAGAGTAAGAAGATTGCCAATCCTTCGTGGTTGAAATCTGACAAGTATAAAGTAGGTAGAGGAGTTTATAAGTTACCTATGGGTGATGATGAGGTTGCAACTGAAATAGTTGATACTCAAAAATCAGAATCACAGGCGGCATATGTAGTTAGTTCTCTAACTGACAATGTTGTTCCTGCTAAAGACAAAGACTTTGTTACCTTCGGTAACTTTGCTGATGTTAAGAATGTGATAACTTCTAAAAAGTTTTATCCTATATTCATTACTGGTTTGTCTGGTAATGGTAAGACTCTTGCTGTGACACAGGCTTGTGCCGTTGCTAAGAGAGAAATGATAAGAGTTAATATCACGATTGAGACCGATGAGGATGATTTACTTGGTGGTTATAGATTAAGGGACGGTCAGACTATCTGGCAAAATGGTCCTGTGATTGAGGCGATGGAGAGAGGTGCTGTTTTACTTCTTGATGAGATTGACCTTGCGTCTAATAAGATCATGTGTTTACAACCTATTCTTGAAGGTTCAGGAATCTATGTTAAAAAGATTAACAAGTTTGTTAAACCAAAGTTTGGTTTCAATGTAATTGCTACTGCGAATACAAAAGGTCAAGGTTCAGATGACGGTAAGTTTATCGGTACTAATGTTCTTAATGAGGCGTTTCTTGAAAGATTCCCTATTACATTTGAACAAGAATATCCTGCTGCAAAAACTGAACAGAAGATTGTTGCTACTAAACTTAAATCTACCGGTAAGGCAGATGACAAGTTTGCTACTAATCTTGTGACTTGGGCAGATGTAATTAGAAAAACATATAAAGATGGTGGTGTTGATGAGATAATCAGTACAAGAAGACTTGTACATATCGCTGAGGCATACTCAATCTTTAAAAACAAAATGAAGGCGATTGAAGTTTGTACTAACAGATTCGATAATGATACTAAAACATCATTTGTTGATCTATATACAAAGGTTGACGCTGGGGTGTCTGCTGATCAGATACTAGAAGATAAAAAGAAGGCTGAAGAGGCTGAGATTTTATCTGAAAAGAATTCCGATGATAGTGAGGATGGTGAGGACACATTTGAAGTCTAACCTAAAAACTATCCATAATGTAAGTCCGCTTGGGAGAGTAAAATCTCCCAAGTTATTAATTAATGGAAGGAGTGAATATACTTATGCAAAATGTTAAACTAACACCAAAACAAGAATCGTTTGTCAAATTGGCAAACAAGGAAGGTTTTACTACTGAAATTACTAGGAAAGATATTATATCTTTACAAAGTAAACACGGTATCACTAAACCAGCTTGGTTAATGAAGAATACTGCTTATAGAGTAAACAGAGCTTCATATACTTTACCTACACTAGGTCAAGTTGTTGAATCGGAATCTACCGATAGTGAATAAAGACATTATATTGAGGGCGGATTATTCTGCCCTTGATAGCTTGACTATACAATCTAAAAGTGTTATAATGATTACAGAAAGATTTACTTATGAAAATATCTAAAAAAGAACCAAAGAATAAAAAACAAAAAAAATTAAGTGGTACAATTTCTGACTATCCGTTAGTTGAAGTTAAATGGTCTGACGCCACTGGTGACGCTGGTTGGCATGATATTAATAAGGCAATATTATCTAAACCTGCTAGACCTGTATCATTAGGTTATAAACTTCTTCAAACAAAAGAAAAAATTATAATCTTTACAGATTACATTGTAGATGATGAAGACGGAACACTAACAGTAGGTAATGTATCAACTATACCTGCAGCTTGGGTACAAGATGTAACCGAGATAACATTTAAATAATATGGCTGGATATACAATAGAAGTAAGAAATAACAATGTTGAAAAAGCATTAAGAGTCTTAAAGAAGAAATTAATCAAAGACGGTGTTATGAAAGAATTAAAAGAAAGACAATATTATCAAAAACCTTCTTTCAAAAAAAGAGAGAAGAAAAAAGAAAATATTAGAAGACACAAAAAAGATCAAAAGATTAAAGCGC
>Ga0257114_1001478_pt1 | contig 16699 bp, 13 predicted proteins | sample SI112_10mmetaG_FD_190149 | JGI IMG/M metagenome (GOLD analysis project Ga0257114, IMG submission 190149) | Marine microbial communities from Saanich Inlet, British Columbia, Canada - SI112_10m | ecosystem: Environmental > Aquatic > Marine > Inlet | place: Canada: British Columbia | collected...
ATTCTAAATTTTCAAACAAAATAGAATCCTTAATCCAATTTAATTTAATTGGAAATGTCATCTCCGATGATAAAACCAATCTTCCACTTGCAACATACTCGATTAATTTAAAAGGAAAAACACCATCCATTTTAATATGAGGATTAAGTAGAACATCTGTTCTTCCAATTATTTCAGCTAATTCAATATCACTTACTACTCCAAAATAAGTAACCATATCTGAATAATTTTTTGATAAAAGTTTTAATTCTTCCTCAAAAGGTCCCTTTCCTGTAATAAACCATCTGATATTTAATTTTTGAGCAGTAGATTTTTCAATCATTTTAATTAGAAAATCTGCTCCCTTATCTTTTGTTAAGCCTCCAAAATAACCACAGGTTATGTAATTTTTTTCTGATTTGAATGGAGGTTTACTGGTGCTCAACTTAACAATTTCTTTATTTACAGTTCCTGGTAATAAAGAACTTTCAATTCCATACTTTTCGTTTACATCCTCAATAAACTGATTTACACTGAAGGAATAATTTATGGAACTTAATGCTCTTTGCCAGTAAAACCAATCAACAATCGCTTTAGCATTTATTCCTCTAGCAAAATGCCAATCATCAAATTCCAAAACCACAAATGATCCACATTTATCACTTAAGTACTTAGCAGCTTTCATTTCAAATGCATAGGCATTATAAGTGTATACAACATCTGGTTTTCCAAAATTATTTATTGCATAATTAATTATTTTAGGAATTTTAATGATATTACCAACCATGTTCAATTTACCATCTATACTTGAACTTGGTATTAATGCTTTGATTGTTATATTATTAGAAAGTTTTGTGCTTACAATTCTAGTAGGTTTTTTAAATTTTGTATTTGGAGTTGAACAAATAAGAAATACATCATGTTTAGTTTCAGACAACAGATTTAATATAAATTGAATTTTTTTATGAGCTGCTAAAAAACGGGTTAACTTAAATCCATCTGGATCAAAAGGCGCTATAAAATAAATGGTTTTATTTTTTTTCATTGAATACTATTATTAAACTTAAATATTTTGTTGGTTTAATATCTTAATTAAATTAATATACATAAACTCATAAAAAACTGTCAACCAACTTGTTTATTAATCCATTCAAATGTTTTAGCCATTCCCTCGATTAAAGTAGCTTTGGACTCCCATCCTACTCTCTCTTTAAATAATTTATTATGAGAGTTTCTCCCCATTACTCCTAGTGGACAAGCAAAGCCATACTTATCGATAAAATCTTGACCATCGATATTATTTATCTTTATGTCTTTTCCTGAAAGATCAATTGCAATTTGGGCTAACTCATTGATAGTAACCATTTCTTCTGAACCAATGTTAACAGGTCCTAAGAAATCATCTTGTCTCATTAACCTGAGACATGCTTCAACACATTCATCAACATACATAAATGATCTAGTTTGTAAACCGTGTCCCCATACTTCTATCTCATCCATACTCTCTGCAGCTTTTCTACACATTGCAGCAGGTGCTTTTTCTTTACCCCCTGTCCAAGTACCTTGAGGACCGAAGATATTATGGAATCTAGCTACTCTACAATCTAGTCCATAATTTCGATTAAAAGCTAAAAACAATCTTTCACTAAACAATTTTTCCCATCCGTACTCAGAATCAGGGTTAGCGGGATAAGCCGATGATTCTTCACAATTAGGATTATCAGGGTCTAACTGGTTATGCTCAGGATACATACATGCAGAGGAGGAGTAGAAAACTTTCTTTACGTTAAAATGTGTAGCATAATGAACTACATTAAGGTTAACTAATGCTGAGTTGTGCATTACATTAGCATCATTATCCCCAGTGAAAATATAACCTGCTCCACCCATATCTGCAGCTAATTGGTAAACTTCATCAAAAGCACCTTCTTTATCTTCATTACTATTTTGATTTGGACTAATCATTATTAAAGATACTTTTAGAGGGTCTCTTAAATCTGCGCACACATATTCATCACATATATCATCATGATTCCAAAATTCATGTTTTTCTTTTATATCTACTACTCTAACCCAAAACCCTTCTTCTTTGAGTCGTTTAGCTAAGTGACCTCCAATAAAGCCACCTCCGCCTAATACTAATGCTGTTTTCATAAATTTATATTTTTTTGAGAAATTATTTAACTAAAAATGTATCTATATAGTTTTAAAAAAAATTAATTACTGTATTCATTATTAAATACAATACAGTAACTCAACTTGCAGCAAATATACGAGCTTTTTCATACATTATAAACTCAATATTATTATTGCCATAATATAAAACAATGAAGAAGAACCGCTACAATAAAGTGTTTATTTGATTTAATAGAATTTAATGTACAGACTTTAAAGCATTTTAATTATTGGAAGCTTTTCTTTTCTAGATGGTTTATTTAAAAATTATTATTTAGGAGTTTATTATAAATATTAATATGTTGATTAGCAATTTTTGAATACGAAAATCTTTCAATGGCTGATTTTCTAGCATTTATTTTTAGTTGATTATCTTTTTTACCAATTACCCATAAAATTCCATTAGCAAGATCTCTAATATCGAACTTTTTAGCTAAATAACCTGTTTTTTTATGTATTACCATTGTTTTTAAACCCGAAGAATTAAAAGCCACAACTGGAGTACCGCATGCTTGAGCTTCAGTTGCAGTTAGTGGTGCGTTATCAATTCGTGAAGGAACAACAAGTAAATCTGATGCTGAATATGCAATTCTGAGTGATATATCATCATTAATTCGCCCTAAATAAATAACTGGAATACCTAATTGTGGAGGGTTTATTGGTTCACTTTGTCCAAAAACAACAAGGAATGAGTTTTTAAGTTTGTCATTATTTGAAATATGATTAATGGCTTTTTCCAATAAATCATATCCTTTATGGTATTCAGATGTACCTGCAAAAGCTCCAAACATAATTAATGGAACATCCTGAGGTAAATTAAATGCATCTCTTGCTAATTCTTTATCCATAGGTTTCCATACACGCAAATCTATTGGATTAAATATCACATGAACAGGCCAATTCTTCATCAATTTACTTTCTTTTACATTATCCATCATCCATTTACTAGGTGCTATTAATTGAATAGGTTTTTTCCAATATTTTTTCTTTCTGCCCCATGTCCATTTATTTAAATCAAACCCAGATTCACCTTCAGGGCGATTTTTTTTATTATATCCTTGCTTCCACCTTAAATCGTAAGAAATATGCTCAGCTCCACAAAAAGCCCACATATCGTGAAGAGTCCAAACAATAGGTTTCTTAATTTTTGAAATATCAGAAATTGATAGCATTTCATGATTGAAAGCATGAAGATGAACTATATCAGCATCACTTTTATTAATTAATTCTATCCAATCTGATGGAAATATTTGTGGAGAATGTAATTGTTTATTTGAAGTTTTTAAAAAAGAAAAAATAAATTTTGAAAAAATAATTTTAATAATTGATATTATTTTGTAAATCTTTTTTGTGCGTGTAATTACATCGACATCATCTCCAACCTTGACATTTACCCAAATTTTTGAATTGTAACCAATTGATTTCAAAGATCTGTGAAGTCGAGATACAGCTCTTCCCGCTCCACCACCGTGATTAGAGTTACTTATGTGTATAATTTTCATGAAAATTTATATTGGTCCTCGAATTGGATTTTTTCCCTCAAAAACTCTATTAAAAAAAAATTTAGCTTGGTCTACAGAATAATCTCCATTTTTTACATTTTTTAATTTATCCAAATTTTTATAATTTACAATCATTGCAATTTTACATCTTAAAAATTTATGACCCATTTCATATAAAATATGTGCTCTATGATTTCCAGAATGAGCCATCATCCATTTCCAACTATTATTCTTAATTAAAATTGTTGCTGTAGGCAAATCGCTATAATTTTGTTTATATCCATTTTTCTTAATGATTTCAAATAATTTTTTATGTTGCATTACCTGACTCTGAGCGTCCTCATAGCTGTATAATTTCGACTCAATATGGCTCTCAGAAAAACTTTCAATAGCTAAGCCATGTTTTGGTCTGTTTGAATAAAAACTATTTAAATAAATTTTTCTACTTTCTTTCATGCTAATTGAACTCCATGGATTAACTATAGACCATAGAGGAAATTCTTTAAATTTTGGTTCTTTCAATTTATCCATAAAATCTCCAATAGAAAGTTCATTATGAATTTTATAAGAATTGAAAAAATTTTCAATAACTAAATTTGTATTAACTCCTTTTTGCAAGTCTCTACAAATTTTAGAGTGAACATCTTTATGGATATTATTGAACGAAAACCCTCTGATAGTTCTACCATTGTTATATGGTAAATTAAAAGAATAAGACAATTTAAATTTAAATTTTGTTTTATTTGTTAATACCCCACTTAACTCTTTATAATCTAAATTTAAATTAATTAGTAAATCAATAAGAATTCTTGTTTTTCTATATATATTAATTATTAAAATTTTTAAAGACATTTATATTTAATTGTTAAAAAATATGTTTATTACTAATTTATTTTTCTTGGGAAAGAGTCTATATATGAAAATGATGAACCATTTGTAACTTCAATATTTAAATTCCGAGATATTTTAGCAAGTATATCGAGTAGTTTAAAAGCCCTATATACTTGAAATAACCTGACACTTAGGGGTTTATCCTTTTGACCAGTATACTTTTTGGCTGCATTTTTTTCTGCAGACGAATTTCCATAGAAATGATCTGTAGAGACAATTATTTGATTTGTCTTTTGATCTACCGAAAGGGTTTTAAATGCTGAAAAGTCACAACCGTAAAGAGTAATTTTTTTATAACTCATAAAAATTGACATCCACAACAAAGTTATAACACTGTTAACATTCGGAACTGAGAAAAGTCTAGATTTAATTGATAAATAAGTGAACTTTTCCGTAAGTAAATTAGAAAAACGAATTGGAACAGAAAAAAAGGTTAGATGGTTATTTTCTGATAGTTCTTTTTTTATAAAACTGTAGCCTTCAGGTGGACATATAACAGTAATTTTCCAATTGACATTTTTTAAAATATTAAAAACATCTTCATTGTCTTTCTTTACTTTGTTAATCAAATCTTTACTCCAAAACATTTTATCAGAGAAAAAATAATAATTAGGTTTTAATTTTTTAAAAAACTTACTTCTTCCAAAATAATTGACTGCATAAATATCTGTATTAACATCATTTGCTTTAATTATTTTATTAATATCTGCATTCAAGGATGGACCATTACCTAGTAAAAAACATTTTTGATTTTTCTTCTTATTAAAAGAAATTTTAATTGGTATTGAAAAGTCTTTTATTTTACTTTTTATAAGCGTTATAAATATTATTAATATATCTAAAGTCATTTTTAGATAATCATTAATTGTAGTTTTCATATTAATTTTTTAAAATCACAATTTTAAGATTGAGGAAGGAGAATCAACTATCGTAACTTCTTTTTTATTTTTAAAAAAAATCTTCCAATTATTAAATTCAGTCCATTGAGTAACAAAAATAAAATCAAAATTAAAAAACTTAGCTACTTCAAAATCTAACTTACTATCTCCTAAAAATAAAACAGGTTCTACAATATTATTTCTAGATATTTCTCTTTTAATAATTTCAAACTTAGTTGAGGGACTTCCAAAAACACCTCCTTCAAATAAAGTAGAAATATTTTTTTTCATAAAAGCATAATTAAGTTCTTTTTGATCACCACCTGATATTATTAACCAGTTAGAATTAATTGTTGATTTTTTTAGAAGTTTTAAATCTCCGCAAACCTCAGATGAAATAAGTTTTTCTTTAACAATCTTAGTGAAATTATTTAAAAGTTCTATTCTTAAATTTTCTCTGTAATTATCATCCTTGTTTTTTATATATGTATTAATAAAATAATTTATTTTTTCGTACCTAGAAATACCACCGTTACTTATATGATATTCTACCATCTCATTTGCAATTGTATCTCCAAATGGAACAAAGATTGATTTGAAAGCATCTGTTTTGATGATATTAGAATTCAAAATAACACCATCGCAATCAAACAAAACAGAGTTATATTTAGAAATTTTCATTTTCTTTCAAAACTTGTTCAACTTTAGCTATATCTTCGGGAATATCAACAGCTATACTTCCCGATTTACATCTATACATTAATATTTTATAATCAAACTCTAAAAACCGAAGAATTTCAATATCTTCAGAATCCTCTAAGACACTTTTATTTCCAAAACTATTGAAGTCAAATAATTGTTGTTTATTAAACCCATAAATACAAACCTGTTTATAAAAAATTTTAGGTGAATTTTTTTTGTCTTTAAAACCAGGCAAAGATTTTCTTGACATATAAACTAAAAAGTTTTTTTCATTTGTAATAACTTTTGGAATATTAACTGAGTCTGGATTTTCTTGTTCGCTTAGCTTAGTATAACCATTAACAATATACTTTGGATATTTTACTTTAAGATCTATACATTTTATAATATCGTTAAAGTCTAATAAAGGCTCATCTCCTTGAACATTAACATAAATATCATAATTCAATTGTCTAGCAGCCTCTGCAACTCTATCGGTTCCGGTTAAAGCTGAAGAAGATGTTATTATCGCTTTGAAACCTGATAATTCAACTTCTTTTACAATTCTAATATCATCTGTCGCTACAAAAACATTATTTTTTCCAACAGCTTTTGAAGATAATTGAGCAACTCTAACTACCATTGATATTTTATTAAGTTTTACTAACGGTTTTCCGGGAAACCGAGATGATTCAAATCTTGCAGGTATTATAACACAGACTTTCAATTGATTATTCTTCATAACTCAAGCAATTAAATATGGTTATAAACACTGCTAATTTCTAAATTAAACCTTGTATCTGTAATAGCACTTATTTTGGGAGTGTATTCATTATTATCATATAAGTCAAATAATAATTCTAACTCATAGTTTCTTGAGTCTCCATGGCTATATCCATCTATACCGGCAAGCAATATATTATTTGCTCTTCCACTAGAACATACAAGAAGCGCATAACTTATAACACTTGGACTTGGAGATATTCCAACATTATCTTCAAAATGAAATTTATTTTTTTGAACTGAAAAACCATAATCATAAGTTTTTAAAGTACTTGGAAATTTAATTCCAGTTTTATTTAAAATTGAACTTGGTATAATTAAATTGCTTCCTAGGTCAGAATATTTTGAAGAATCTGAAAAAACTCTTAAAGGATGGCAAGCTATTCTAAAATCAATTAAATCTTCATTAATAATTTTTTTTGAATTTAAAACTAAAACCAAAGGTTTATTTTTAATTATAAACTGTTCAATAGCTAATTTATGTTCTAAAACACTTTTACCAGATCCAACTATCAAAACTTCTCTTTCGGAAAATGTTTCCATTGGATTCCAATTTCCCAATATTTTTTTATCATAAAAATTTCTTGAGTCTTCTAACATTTTAATACTGAATTTTTTATTTGGGTTAACTTTTAAGTATTTAATAGTTGTTAATCTATCAGCCTCATTATATCTTGGATCAGTTAATATTTCTTGAACAAAAGTTGGGTGAATTCCAAACTTGCCTGCCAAAAAATAAAATGGATTAGTTCCCCACCCATATTGACTTTTCAACTTATTAAAATGACGGTTTACCAAAGTTAATAACGGAAGGACTGTATCAATATCATTTTCTGAATTTAATTCAATTAATAGTTCTTCTGTTTTAGTATTACCAGGTCCACGACCCATACCTGTAACCGTAGAATCTAACCAAATAGCACCTTCGTTATAACCTTCTAAGCTATTAGAAAGAGCAAGTCCTAAATTATCATGCATGTGAACTCCTACATCTCCATTCCAATTTGATTTAATTTTTTTTATTATTCGTTTTACATCTGTTGGTTTTAAACTTCCTGTGCTATCTGCAATGTACAATACATCAACGGGATATTCATTTGCTAAAGACGTAAATTCTTCAATTTCATCCATAGTACGATCAGAAATTTGCATTAAATTTACTCCGACCTTGTATCCTTTTTCGTGAGCCCAAGCAGACGCTTTTAAACCAGTTTCCAAGTCTTTAAAATGACAAGCAAATCTTATAATTGAAACAGGAGATTTATCACTTTGATTTGGAAATAATAATTTCATTGTGTTTTTCCAGCCAGATTCATTTATCAAATCTGAACAGTTAACCATTACTGCAACTTCTAACGAACTAGGAATTGTTAAATTTTCTAAAAAGTTATCCTTGCTAAAAGCACAAGAACCTAAAAAACTATCACTTTTTAAGAACCTAAATCCTAACTCAACTACATCAACTTTTGCAATTTTCATTGCATTTAAATATTGATTAATTATATCAATATCAAAATTCCATTTGTTATAATAACCTCCATCCCTGAGAGTACAGTCTAAAACTTTAGGCTTTATTTTATTCATAATGTTATATTTAAAAAAAAATTAAACTTGGACCATTTCTTTAAATTTGTCACTTGTAATTAAAAGTTCATCATATGTGCCTGAAGAAATTATTTCTCCTTGACTTATTAAATGTATGCAGTCACAAATTTTTACAGTATTTAAGCGATGAGCAATTATAATCATAGTCATATCCTTAAATTCATTTGCAATTGAATCCATGACTAATTTTTCGGTTATATTATCTAACGCACTAGTAGCTTCATCCAAAATTAGTAGACTAGGATTATTATAAAGTGCTCTAGCAATCCCGATTCTTTGTCTTTGACCACCAGATAGACGAACCCCTCTTTCACCAACTTTAGTTAAGTAACCATCATCCATTTCGTTGGATATAAATTCATGAATCCTAGCCATTTTAGCAACCTTTTTAACATGTTTTAAATCTAACTCATCTATGTTTAATCCAAAAGCTATATTTTCAGCAATAGTTTGATCTGAAAGATAAATTTGCTGAGGAACATATCCAATTGAGTTTTGCCATTTTCTAATATTTGAATTATCTAATTTTTCATTGTCTATAAATATTTCTCCAGATTCAGGCCTTAACAAACCTAACAAAATATCAACAAGAGTTGTTTTTCCGCTTCCAGTATAACCAACTAATCCAGTTTTGGATCCTACTGAAATAGAAAAATTAACATTTTTTAAGGAGGGCTTTATGGCTTCAGGATAAATAAATGTTAAATTCTTAATATTAATTAGATCTAATATTTTAAGTTTTTTATTATGATTTGAAATTAATTTTGTTTCATCATAATCTTGTAATTGTTTTAAAATAACATCCAAACCACTATCAGAAAAATGTATTTTACTTAAACTTGCAAAAATCTGTTGCGCACTTGGAACCAGTCTTAATGATGCAAAAGCAAATAAAGTTAAAGTAGGGAGTGTTTCATTTAAATTTAATCCATTTAGTATGGAATAAATTATAAATAAAATTAAAAATCCAAACATAAAAATTTCTAAAATGTATTTAGGAATTATTGAAATTATTTGAATTGATGAATTGGTTTGGGCAAAGTTTTTTGCAGAATCATTAAATCTATTAGTATAAACTTTTTCTATTCCACTTAATTTTATTTCTTTAATTGCACCAAAAGCCTCAACAACTGCTGTGAATCTTTTTTTATTACTATTTACTTTTAAATCACCCCAGTTACTAATTGCTTTTTTTAAAGTATTAAAAAGCGAAAAATTTAAAAACAAAAGAAAAAGAGTAGTAATTAAAGCAATATAGGGATCAACGATTATGATTAAAGCAATTAGAATTAACGCAAGCAAAGACTGAGATATCAATTTTAAAAAAGGATATATAGAGTAATGAATAGCTTCACTTACTTCTGACAAAATACTTTTTCCTAAATCACCACTATGTTTGTCTAAAAACCAACTAAAAGGTTGTTTTAAATATGATTCTAATAATCTTTTACTTATTGCAGCTTCTCTTAAAAAAATGAATCTTAGTTGAAAATAGGTTACATATGCTTTAAAAACTTGAGAAAAAACTAGAAAAATTAAATATAAAAATCCAAGAAAAATTATAAAATTACTATCGTTAGAAAAATTCAAATAAGTATAAATGAATTCTAATTTATCATTTTCTGTTATAATGCTCGGGTTTGAAGTTATCGAAATAAATGGCATAATTAAAGCAACTCCAAAAACTTCTAAAATAGCAACAAAGAAGGATGCAATACAAAGCAGAATGAACTTTTTTTGTTCCACAGGTGTTAGAACTAAAAATATTTTATTTGCTATACTATATAAGCTTTTTAACGTATTCATAATTATTTAAAAATTATACTTAAAATTGATTTGAATAAATAACTCATTTGAGATTATGGTTAAAACATTTAAATATCTCTCATTTTTTGTTTTGACTAATTTTCAGATAAGGCTTCGCCATTTGAATCACATATTTTAATCCAAAAAAAATACTAAATTTATAAAAATGCTATGCTTCAAAAATAGTTAAAGAAAATTGTTTAGTAGGTTTGTTTGAAATAAAAAAAACTACATTTCTTTTTATTTTTTTTTCGATTTTTGGAGTAATTTTTTCTAAGTATTGATTGTCAATATTATTACCAATAATTAATACCTCAATTAAACCACTATCAATTCCCTTCGCATAATCACCAAGAAGCAGTACTTTTTTTACATTACCAATATTATTATAAACAGTTTCTAAAATCTCTTCAATACCTAAATGTTTATGAACTATTTTTTTTATTGTATTAAATAGAGGGTGAAATTTATTGGCTCTGTAAACTACCTTATTGTTATCATTAATTTTATTTAGATAACCTGCCGATGAAAGATTATTTAATTCTTTTCTTACTGAATTAGTTGACTCATCAAACTCATTAGCTAGGCTATTTAAATAGCCTGTATTAGAAATATTTACGAAAAACTTGATTAAAAGTCTTATTCTAGTTTTTGATGTTATTAAACTTTCTAACATAATTCAAGTCACAAAAGTACTTGATTTTTTTTTAATATAAAAATCTTATTTTTAACCGAATTATATTTAATGAAAAAAACTGTTTTAATTACTGGAGCCGCTGGATTTATAGGATCACATTTATGCGATTATTTCATTTCTAAAAATTATAAAGTAATAGCAGTAGACAATCTAATAACAGGTAATTTACAGAATCTTACTCATCTTAATTCAAATATTGATTTTAAATTTAAAGAAATTGACATCACCTGTGATTTTTACATAGAGGACTCTATAGATTTTATACTACATTTTGCCTCTCCAGCTAGTCCAATTGACTATTTAAAAATTCCACTAGAAACTCTAAGAGTAGGCTCTTTAGGAACTGAAAATATTTTAAAAATAGCTTTAAAAAATAATGCTCGTATTTTAATTGCTTCCACTTCAGAAGTTTATGGAGACCCTCTAGTACACCCGCAGCCTGAAGAATATTTTGGTAATGTAAATCCTGTTGGACCAAGAGGCGTCTACGATGAGGCCAAACGATTCCAGGAAGCCTTAACCACCGCTTACCATACCTTTCACGGATTAGATATTCGAATAGCAAGAATATTCAACACTTACGGCTCTAGAATGAGAGTTAATGACGGAAGAGCAATCCCAGCCTTTATGGGGCAAGTGTTAAGAGAGGAAAGTTTAACTGTTTTTGGAGACGGCTCTCAAACCAGATCTTTTTGTTTTATAGAAGATTTGGTTGATGGAATTTACAAGCTCTTGCATTCAAACTATACCAAACCTATGAACTTAGGAAATCCGGAAGAAATAGCTATGATTGACTTTGCAAAGGAAATTATAGCTATGAGTGGGACTAAGAATAAAATAGTTTTTAAGTCTCTCCCTTTAAATGATCCAATTAAAAGAAAACCTGACATAGCTAAAGCAATGAGAATTTTAAATTGGCAACCACTTGTTTCAAGAAAAAAAGGATTAAAAAAAACTTATAAATATTTTAAGAGTTTATCTTTGAAAGAATTAAATAAAAAAATAAATAAATTTGAATAACACTTATTACACACTTGTGAAAAAATATTCTCTAATTAATTTACTTAAAATCTTTATTCTCTTTTTTTTAATTGATTCCTGTTCTTACCCAGAAATCTCAAGAGACGAGCTGATTTATGATAACGATTTTGAAAGTGGAAACTTACCTGAAATCGATGGTAAAGCCACTTCTACTTTTAACGACACTACAGTTTTAGGAGATTTTAATAACGATGGTTTTACCTTACATCTAAAAAACACAGGAGATCACGACTATGTTTTTATTTCTTTTGATTTATATATTCATGGTACTTGGGACGGAAATTTTAATGGGTTTCCTGAAAATGATAAACCTGATAAATGGATTATGGAACTAAATCCAGATATGGATTTGATAAAAGACGATTCAGTTGATAGATTTGTTACCACATTTTCTAACAGTCCTTGTTTTTCAAATTATTGCTTAAGACAATCCTACCCTGAAATGTATCCATTTGAAAATAATCCAAAAACTGGAAACAGTGAAGTTGATCTACCAAAAATATGTCAAGACTCCTATTTTGGAGGCAACTCAACTTTATATAAAATTGAAAAAGGATTTAGACATTCAGGTAATGCAGTTGTAATAAGATTTTACGACGAGCTTTATCAGCCCAACGCTATTGATAAAGACGGGATTGTTAAATCTAAATGTGATGAGAGCTGGTCACTGGATAATCTAAAAGTAAGAGTAATTTCCTATAAATAATGAAATATAACTTCTTCTTATTTTTATTTTTCACACTTTTTGTATCAAACTCCCAAACAATTAATCTTAACGAGTCGTATTTGACCAATTATTTAAGAACCTCACAACTACTAGGAGATTTTGAAAGTGAGATTTCTTTTACAATAAAACCACTAGATATTGGAAAAAATGGAATAGAAATAAATAAAGAAACTTTTAATAAAGAAAAATACGCTCCAACAATACTGAGTTTTTTTAATGGTAATGGAAAATTGAAAATTCTTCCAATAGATTATAATATTGAATTCAATAGCCATCACCCGTACAATAGAAATAACGGAAGCATGATTCCAAATCGTGGATATCAACACATTATAAGCGGAGGGATTTATGCAGAAATAGGTCCACTATCTATTCAACTAAAACCTGAACATTTATTTTCTGAAAATAAAGATTTTGAAAAGTTTGGAGAAGGGCCCAATGGTCATGACACTACAATTTGGTCTAAAAGGTATAAACTCTGGAATAAGATTGATATGCCAGAAAGATTTGGCACCAAAGAATACAACAAAACATTAATAGGTCAATCAAGTATTAAATTAAATTATAAAGGATTAAGTTTTGGAATTTCAAATGAAAATATTTGGTGGGGACCATCTATTAGAAATAGTATAATGATGAGTAATCATGCTAGAGGCTTTAAACATATTACTTTTAATTCCACTAGACCTTTAAAAACTAAAATTGGAAATTTTGAATGGCAAGTATTATCAGGCAGGCTTGAGTCTTCTGGATTCAACCCTTCATCAACACCTGAGTCATATCCAACTTTTTTTGTTCCTAAAATTAATCAGCTTGGCGAAACCAATGACTGGCGATATATTCAAGGTTATACAATTAGTTATTCCCCAAAATGGATTTCAGGCTTATCTTTAGGTTTCATAAGATGGGTTCAAATGTATTCAGCCGTTGTTAGAGGGAAATACACCTGGATGGAGGGATCACCGTCATGGTTTCCAGCTTTCTCAAATTTATTTAGAAAAAATGATAAATATGAAAATTACGAAGCACAATCTAATCAAGCTGCTGGAGTATTTTTAAGGTGGTTGTGGAAAGAATCAAAATCTGAAATATATGTTGAATACAATCATAACGATTCCAAGCAGAATATCAGAGATTTATTATTGGACTCTGACCACAGTAGAGCCGTAACGGTTGGTTTACAAAAAGTTTTTAAAATAAATTCTGATAATTACTTATTTTCATGGGAGTGGACGCAAATGGAACAAACTGCCTCTAGGTTGTTAAGAAATGCTGGGTCTTGGTATGAGCATTCTTGGACATATGATGGCTACACTAATGAGGGCGAAGTACTAGGTGCTAGCATTGGCCCCGGAAGTAATTCACATTACTTTGCACTTAACAGAGTTAGAGATAAAGAAAAAATAGGAATAGCATTTGAAATAATTGATCAAGATAATGATTTCTATCACGAAGCTTTTTCTTCAGCGAAAGATCCTAGACGTTATTGGAAAGATTTTAATCTACATCTAAATTTTTCAAAAAAATATAAACAATTTTGGCTGTCCTCTAATCTTATGTATTCAAGAAGTTTAAATTATCAGTGGGATTTAGATGACACGGCGACTGAATATTATCATCCTGGAAATGATACAAATAATTTTCACATGACGTTAAAATTAGCTTACTTAATTCCTTTGTTTAACTAAATTTTTAAAGACCTTTAAATACTCTTTAGTAACAAAGTCCCAATTATATTTTTGAGTAATCCCATTTACAGATTCTTGTCTGAGTTTATCCATTAAACTTCTCTCATTTTCACAATATTCGATCATAGTAGTTAGTGAGCTTATTTCTTTTTTAAAAAACAAACCATACTTACCTATTTGAAGCATTTCCTTATTAAATACTGTATCTAAAGCTAAAATAGCACAGCCATAGGCCATAGACTTAATCATAGTTGGATTAGTTCCGCCAAACTCATGACCGTGAACATAAACATAACAGTTAAGGTATAATTCGGCTAGAATATTTTGATCTTTTACATAGCTTGTAAAAACTAATCTTTCATCTTTTAATTTTTTCAAATTTGATGCATAAGAATCTTTATAAGGGACGTCTCCAACAATAACTAGTTTCTTTTTTGAATTGGATTTTAAAAACCCCTTAATAATTAAATCGGCATTATTATCAGGGATTAACCTTCCTATAACTAAGTAATAATCTTTTTGTTTTAAATTCCATTTGTTTATTAAATCTGGGGATTCTGATTTTCTAATATTTGCTCCGTAAGCAATAACCTTAGAATCTCTTTTAAAAAGATTCAAATAAACCTTTCTCATTTCATCAGAATCATTAATAATTTGATTATAAAAAAGAGTGGCCATTTTTGAAGCCCACTTAAAATAAACAGAACCCAAACCTTTCCATTTAGGTCTTAGCCATTCAAGACCGTCAACATTAATAGCTGTAGGTATTCTAAATAATTTAGTTAAAAGTCCAAAAGGACCATTAGCAGAATTTACAACCAAAATAACATGAGGTCTAGAAAAACATGCATGAATAATCGACAAAAAAGAGTGAACAGGTTGGGATAATACTTTTGTTTCAATAGTAGGTATGTATACTAGTTTTATACCTTTTATTTCTTTTGGTCTAGTTTTAAAAAGTCCCTTGTGACAATAAACAGTTACATTGCAATCTTTAAGAACTAACCGTTCGCTAAGCTGTTTTACAAAAGTTTCATAGCCACTATATACATAAGGATAGCCTCTAGTTCCAATAATAGATATGTTTGTTTTTTTATTCATTTAAAGCAAACTATTAACTTCTTTTAAAATATTCTTATTAAACGACTCCGTGCTAAAATTAATTTTAAAGTGCTTTTTACTATTCTCTAAGTGCTTTTTTTGCAGCTTATTATTGCTACAATACTCATTAATTAAATTGGCTGCTTTTTTCGGATCATTATAAGGAATCAATAATCCATTATTACCATAATCTAAAATTTCAATTGCGCCACCAAGATTAGTAGCAACAGTTGGCAAATCATTATACAAAGATTCGAATAGTACAGTTGGAAGAGGATCTGGTGAAATAGCAGGATGAATAAATAAATCTGACTGCTTTAAAATATTAGAAATATCATTTCTAAAGCCTAAAAATTTAATTTGATTTTCCAATCCTAGGTCTTTAACTTTTTGTTTGATACTGTTTTCATAAGAAGCATAACTAGGAAGGGTGTCGCCTACTAATAAAAATTTAAATTTAGTAGATTTTTTAACAAGCTCATTAGCAATTTCAATTAAATATATGTGTCCCTTGTAAGGGATTATCCTAGCTACGCTAGTAATCACAAAATCATCTTGATTTTTCTCAAGTTTAATTAAAGACTCTATTTTTTTAAATACAATCCCATTGTAAATTCTTTCGATTTTGTTTTCATCAATATTTTTAAGCCAATGACTTTTAACACTATTTGAAACTGTCAAAACTTTATTAGAAATTATGTTAATTATTTTTCCACTAAAAATTTCATAAATCCTGTTTCCTATCGGGATTTCGTGAATATGAAAAATACTAGAAATATCATTTTTTTTAGCGGCAATTCCTCCACAAAGAACAGTAGATGTGTTGGTATAAACTAAATCTATCGACTGATTTTTAATATAGTTTGATAAAAATTTTATTGCTTTTATGTTAGTAACTAACCTATTAAAAAGCCCTAAAGGGTTTAAATATTTTTTTCTTAGTACTCCCAATTCATGATAAGATACCGTAATGTCTTTTTTATTTAAAAAATCATCAAGCATTCCTTTTTCAGGAACTATAACATGTATATCAAAACCATTCTTAGTTAATAGATCAATTAATTGCAGAAAAATCTTACTAGCTCCATAAAGATCATTGGAGCTGTGCAGTAATAAAAGTTTTTTTTTAGGGCTAATCATTACTG
>Ga0257114_1001479_pt1 | contig 16691 bp, 15 predicted proteins | sample SI112_10mmetaG_FD_190149 | JGI IMG/M metagenome (GOLD analysis project Ga0257114, IMG submission 190149) | Marine microbial communities from Saanich Inlet, British Columbia, Canada - SI112_10m | ecosystem: Environmental > Aquatic > Marine > Inlet | place: Canada: British Columbia | collected...
ATTAAAGGCCCAGCTTGACGCTATAAAGGCGGTTAAGCCAGGTAATCACTGGGATGACTCACACAAGGTGACAGTAAAGGTCATCACTCAGGGACTGGTCAAGCTGGGTATTTTGAAAGGCAAGGTTGATACGCTTATCAAAAAAGGAGCCTATCGTGATTTTTATATGCATCGAGCCGGGCACTGGCTGGGGATGGATGTACACGATGTGGGGGATTATAAAATTGATGGTAACTGGCGTTTACTGGAACCGGGCATGGTGCTGACTGTTGAGCCGGGAATATATATCGCATCAGGTAATAAGAATGTCGACAAAAAATGGTGGGGTATCGGTGTGCGCATTGAAGATGATGTTGCTGTGACAGCTGATGGTCATGAAGTTCTGACAGATGGTTTGCCTAAAACCGTTGAGGAAATTGAATCGTTCATGGCGGTAGCCGGATGACCCTGTGTCGTTCTGACTCCTATGATCTTGTGATTGTTGGTGCCGGCATGGTCGGCGCCAGTCTGGCCTGTATTCTGGATAGAGCAATCCTCAACAAACCTTTATCAATCCTCCTGGTAGAGTCTGCAGCAATTGACTTACAGGCCCCTCCCGCACAACCTTCGTTTGATGCCCGCAGTACAGTGTTGTCTCATGGGACTGCAACATATTTAAAAACCCTGGGACTGTGGGAAGACCTTGAACTTGATGCAGAACCGATAAGGAAAATTCATGTTTCAGATCAGGGGAATTTTGGCGCGGTGCGCATGGACAATGAAGAGCTGGATGTCGATGCTTTGGGTTATGTCATTGAAAACCGCTTACTGGGCAAAATGTTTAACCAGGCTCTTGCTTCGATGGCAAGCCTGGAACTATGCAGTGCTGTTAGTGTATCTGAGATAAAACCGCTTGCCACCGGTATGGAAGTATTGCTTGATAAGGGTGATCAACAGACCCGATTGATCACGCCTTTGGTAGTGATGGCAGAAGGTGGGCGTTCCGGACTTTGTGAAAAACTGGGTATTCACCGCGATACCGAGTCTTATCAGCAAGAAGCTGTTATTGCCAATGTTGCTTTCACTAATTCCCATGAGCATGTTGCCTATGAAAGATTTACCCCGTTCGGTCCTTTGGCCCTGTTGCCGCTGCCTGATCATGAGGGCCAGCATCGGGCGGCATTGGTATGGACGCGGTCTGATGATGAAGCAAACCTGATACTGGAGCTGTCCGAGAAAGATTTTTTAGAGCAATTAAAAAATGAATTTGGGCCCCGATTGGGAGATTTTACCAAGGTAGGCCAGCGCAATAGTTATCCCCTTAACCTGGTACAGGCTCAGGAGCAGGTTCGTCCAGGTCTTGTCCTGCTAGGAAATGTAGCGCACTCACTGCATCCAGTTGCTGGCCAGGGTTTTAACCTGGCTTTTCGGGATACCATGCACCTGGCTGCACTGCTTGTTGAAGCCACTAAAAGCGGTACATCGCTTGGTGATATAAGTTTGCTGCATAAATACCGCGATGAAACTGAGTCTGATCAAAACATGACTTCTGCCTTCAGTCATTACATGACACGGCTTTTTTCTACCAACAATATAGCAGCTGTTTGGGTGCGAAAATTTGGTTTGTTCAGCATTGATCTGGTGCTGCCTTTACGCAAAGCCTTTGCGCGCAGGGCGATGGGATTAAGTGATGCCCAGGTAAAAATTGAAGCAAGTGTCTGACAGGGCTTTAACCATTAAATGGATATTTTGAATATCGAAGAACATCTACGAACTCTGGAAGAGTTGCTGCTTCACCAGGATTTCTCATCAAGCCCGGAAGCTCTGGAAGCAATGTTGTCTGAGGAATTCAGGGAAGTAAATCCCGATGGAGAAATTATTTCCAGAGAATCAGTAGTTACCTGGCTGAAGCAAAAAGACGGGCTTGCGCGTTGGCAGTTTAGTGAATTTGAGGTGCAAAAATTAGCCCCGGGGCTTGCCCAGGCTACCTACCATGCAAAACAGAGTCATGCTGAGAAACAAAACTCCAAAGGAGCCAGGCATTGTTCACTCTGGCAACTAAACACCAAAACCAATTCCTGGCAGATGGTTTTTCACCAGTCAACACGACTCAAGTAAATATTACAAACATCACTGATTATTTTTCGTAGCTTTGACTCAAGAGCAGTCTTGGGGCGAGCTCCGCGCCCATTACATTTTCCGGCAGGTGTAACTCTCTTATTACGTCCTGTCGATTTATGAATGGAGCGTTATTCTCCAATACTTCCCTGTCTATGCAGATTGATCGATATCATTCTCTGGTAGCAGATGAGCTTCCCGCTTGCCTGAAAGTAAGGGCAAAGACATCAGATGGAGAAGCGATGGCTTTAAAACATGAGTCTTTGCTTGTCAGTGCTGTGCAGTTGCATCCTGAATCCACTCTCAGTCTGGATAATAAGATTGAAACAAAAATCATTCGCAATGTGATGAAGCAAGTTACAATGCGCGCTGCTACTTGATAAACCAATGAAGCTAGCTAACAACTTTCAGGGCACTAACATGTTTGAGCAGTTTGGATTGAATACATCACTGGAAAAAGGCCTGGCTAAAATGGGCCTGGAAAAACCCACGCCAGTACAGGTGGAAATGATCCCGGCACTTCTTGCTGGTCATGATATTCAGGCCTGCGCGATGACGGGTAGTGGTAAAAGTGCGGCCTTTCTGCTGCCATTACTGCATCAGATGCTTGAAAAGCCAGCCCCCAATACAGCCACGCGCTGTCTGGTGATCACTCCGACGCGAGAACTCGCCATACAGCTGGAGCGGCATTGCCAGGAGCTCGCAAGTTTCACAGCAATACAGTCGTTGACTATCCTGGGTGGTGAAAATTTTAAAGAGCAAAAAGCAAAGCTGAGGAAAAACCCTGAATTTGTCATCGGCACCCCGGGCCGTATTCTTGAGCATGTCCAGAGAAATTCACTGGATTTAGGTGATCTTGAATTTCTTGTCCTTGATGAGGCCGATAGAACCCTTGATATGGGCTTAAGGGATGATGTCATGGAGATTGTCAGTCATTGTCAAAGCTATCGGCAAACAGTTCTCCTTTCCGCGACATTGAATCATCAGGGTTTGGGAAAAATCTCAAAAGAAATTCAACGCACTCCCAAAAAAATAGCCATAGGTACCCATCGAAGTGCTCATGAAAATATACTGCAGGACATTATTTTGGCTGATGATGCAGCTCACAAAAAACAGTTGTGTAGTTGGCTGCTTGCAAATGAAGAGTTTCAAAAAAGTGTGGTGTTCTCCAACACCCGTGTTCATGCCGAAGAGTTGGCAGTATTTCTAATCAAGCAAGGACATAAGACTGCTTGCCTGCACGGTGAAATGTTGCAGGATGAAAGAAAACGCGTCATGAACCTGTTTCGGGAAGGTAAGGTCAGAGTATTAGTAGCCACCGACCTTGCCGCACGTGGACTGGATATTCCAGCGATAGAGCTGGTGATTAATTTTGCCATGCCTAGGTCAGGTGATGAGTATGTTCACCGTATTGGCAGGACTGGCCGTGCAGGTGCCAACGGCAGGGCTGTGTCATTGGTTGCTCCTCAGGAATGGAATCTGATGGAAAGCATAGAGCGTTATCTGAACCTGGACTTTACCCATAGAGTTGTGGAGTCATTGCCAGCAAAATTCAAAGGCCCTGCAAAAAAGAAGAAATCGGATAAAAATCTAAAAGGTCGGTTCTCAGCAAAAGATAAAACAATTCCTAAAGCCAAGCAGCGACATCGCAATCGCAAAAACGTCGGGAAAAGAAGAACCCCGTCAGCAGAAAAGGATGAGCCACAGACTACAGCTTCACTCTATAAGGGAAAGGCCGCTAAAGCGCCTTCTGCAAATAAGGAGCCTTCTGCAAATAAGGAGCCTTCAGCTAACAAGAAGTCTTCAGCTAACAAGAAGCCTTCAGCTAACAAGGAGCCTTCAGCTAACAAGGAGCTTTTAGCTAATAAGGAGCCTTCAGCTAACAAGAAGTCTTCAGCTAACAAGGAGCCTTTAGCTAATAAGAAGTCTTCAGCGCATAAAGAGCATTCAGCTAAAGACAACAAAGTAGACGGTTTTGCGCCCCTGAAGCGTAAATAGTGACGAGAACCGGATAATAAATAGACGTGCAAAGAAAGCATCCTGATGTGGAAATCAGGGTGTGTGCCTACCAGTTGATATTGGCTGCCAGCAAATTGGAATACATCTGGATTGCTTCATCCTTTTCGCCAACCACTACCAGGTTGCCATGTTCCGTCGGTGTAATCATTCCTTCAAAACGCTCATCTGAAATGGAAAGCTCACTGTCGATGGGCTCGTTTGGAATCACCATAACGGTTACTTGTCCGGCATTCCCTTTTACTACCATATGAATACCCTTCAGCCCGTTTTGGATGTCCACCCAGCAATCTTCGGTCACATCAATTTCAAGACTGTTCATTTCAGGTGACTGACGAAAACCGATACCCACCTGTGAATTCATAATATTATTTACTACTGCCATCGGGATTGGCGTGTCATCGTCCAGAAAACTCAATTCACTGTAGATGTGATTGAATACCAATTCTTCCATTGGATTAACCTTTCCTGGCAACATAAGTGCCAATAAGCCAAGGGCGACAACAAGTCCGGCAGCATATTGGACATTGCGTCGCCAGAAGGATTCGTTAGCCGCTGAAACATTTGTATCCGGATGCAGTGTGCCTTCAGGGATGTCGAGCAAACGCTGCTTCAGATGATCAGGGGCTGATACCGCTGAGAGTCCGGACTTCAGAAAAGAATCGAGTGCTTTCAGTTCAACCAGTAATGCTTGTCGCTCTGGCTTCTGTGCTATAGCTTCAAGAAATTCCGGGGAGTCATCATGGGGGTTGGCATGCGCTCTGTCATTGAATAATTGATCGTTCATGGTTTTTCCGGGTCTGCTTTATTATTTAAATTGATCAAAATTAATTATTATCAGTTGCTTACGGTTAATCCGAAACAGCTCATCAAGTTATTGATCTGTCTCATTAAAGTCCAGTTTTTCTTTTAGCTTGTTGCGCGCACGAAACAAGCGGGTCATTACCGTGTTGTTATTTAAATCAAGCATTCTGGCAATTTCATCGCCACTAAAGCCGCCGATAACCTGTAATATAAGTGGGTCTCGGTATTCCGGTTCCAATTCATCCATGGCTTTGTGTATCAATTCACGCTCCAGAATCTGATCTGGTTCAAGTTTGCCGCTGTCAGGTAATGAGTAATCATCAATATCATCAGCTTCAGGACGGTATTTTTCAAAGCGGCGCGCATTCTCTCTTCTGAGAATTGTGAAAAGCCAGGCTTTAGCTGCGCCAGGATTTTCAAGCTTATCCAGAGCACGCCAGGCGCGCAGAAAAGTTTCCTGGGTAATATCTTCAGCGACCTGTCGGCTTTTGCTCAACCAATAGGCATAGCGAAAAATATCATTGTAATACTCAGCTACAAGAGCCTCGAAGCGCACCTTTTTACTGGCAGTACCGTCAATGACCGGATTGTTACCTTTTTCTTTCGAACTCATCTTTATAAATTTTCTTTCAAAAACAGGGAGCTTTCACTGATTAAACACCGTTGCATTATGGCTGGTGGATGATTAAAGAAGCAAATTCGAGAGCAAATCTCCTGAGAATATCAGTATTAAAGTATTGGTAAATTAAATGGTATTCTTGACCTCTCTTAACCTGATCTTAAAGCTTCGGTGCTACTCTTTTGGCCCGAAATGAGGCCAATTGCAAGCGGAAAAAACATTGTATTTATGAGCAAAAAAAAGATAGTCATCATTGAAGACGAACCCGATATTCTCGAAGTTCTGAGTTACAATCTGAAACGGGAAGGCTTCGAAGTTTTTTCTGCAAACAATGGCACCCTTGGACTATCACTGGTCAACAAGGAGTTGCCTGATCTTGTATTACTCGACCTGATGTTGCCGGGAATGGATGGTATTGAAATTTGCAGCACAATCAAGAAAAACTCAGCCACACAGAACACCCTGATTGTTATGGTCACAGCGAAAGGTGAAGAAAGCGATATTGTTCTGGGCCTGGGTGTTGGCGCTGATGACTATATCGCCAAACCATTTAGTCCCAAGGAGCTGGTAGCCAGGGTAAAGGCCGTTCTGCGCCGAGGCGTGTTGCTGGATAGTACTCCCGAAAGTGATCAAGTGCAGGTGGGGAGTCTTACAATTGATACGGGCAAATATGAAGTGATCCTCGATGGCAAGGAAGTCAGTCTAACCGCGACTGAATTTCGACTTCTGCGTTACATGGCCAGCAATCCTGGCAGAGTATTTTCCCGGGAGCAGCTATTGAGCCGAGCCATGGGCGATGATGTCGTGGTGGTGGATAGAAACATAGATGTTCATATTCGGGGCATTCGCAAAAAAATGGATTTTGATCCGCCATTAATAGAGACCATCAGGGGTGTAGGATATCGTCTTCGGGATATTACCTGATCCGCAGCCCCTTCCTTTATTGCTTTATAATAATTTCTGGCAAGTTCCGGTTTAGACATTACACTACAATTTATCGCAGATTTTTCTACAAGGGTTAGATAAAACAATGTTTCTCAAGTCACATTTTTTCTGGCGTACTTATTTTGGGTATGTGCTTGTGGCGTTGATTGGCACCTTTCTTTTTGCGGCTTCTCTGGTTGGTGAAACCGACCAGCAGGTCGAAGACAGAGCAAATAAAGCACTTGATGTGACTGCTGAGTTACTCAAAGTGGCTATATCCCCGGCACTTCTAAATCTGAATTACCAGGTAATTAGGGATACCACAGATTCTACTTCTACCATGACGGGCTTTCGAATCACGGTCATTGATAATAATGGAGTGGTGGTGGCCGATTCCCATGAAAACCCCTTTAGTATGGATAACCACCTGCGAAGGCCGGAAATCCAGTTGGCAGATGGTAGTGGTGAAGGCAGGGCGCAACGCTACAGTTTTACCTTGCAGGAAGATTTTCGCTATCTGGCGATCCCTCTCGCTATACAAAATAGTGCAGAGAATAATGAGGTCGGTTTTGTTCGAGTAGCCATTTCAACTTCTGATCTGAATGCAGATATTGCACAGGCAAGGGCATTGCTGATTAGAAATTCAGCTATTGCCACATTTTTTATATTGCTACTTTCTTTTTATCTGGCAGCACGACAGGCAGCAAAAGTGGCGGAACTCACCTCTGTCGCTGAGGAAATATCCAAGGGTAACTTTGAACGACGAATTCCAGTAGCCAACACACTGGGGCTGAAAAAAATGGCCGAAGCCATTAACCAGATGGCGCGAAGTTCGGCCCGCAGTGTTACGGAAATTACAGCAGACCGAAATCGCCTGTCGACGATTTTCACCTGCATGGTTGAGGGGGTGATTGATGTGGACTTGGATCAGAATATTTTGCATATCAATGAAGCCGCAGCGCGAATGCTTTCAATAAATCAAAAGCTTTGTTTTGGCAAGCCACTGTGGCAAGAAATTCGCAGCCAGGAAATAATACAGGCGCTGGATGAAGCCTTAAGAACCTTGTCTGTGATCAAAACCCAGATTCATTTGTACCTGGATAAGGGCCAGCGTGTGGTTGATATTTATGCCGCATCCCTGAGTGACGACCAGGGACAGCCTATAGGTGCCGTGTTGGTTATGCATGACATTACAGATCTTAAAAACCTGGAAAGAGTCAGGACTGATTTTGTAGCCAATGCATCCCATGAATTGAAGACTCCCATTACAGCGATCCGTGGGCTTGCAGAGACAATTTTAGGTGATGACCAGGTGAGCAAGGAAACCATTCTGAATTTTGTCGATAGGATGCATGCTCAGAGTTTGAGATTGTCACAGCTGGTGGGAGACTTGATGACAATTTCAAGACTGGAAAGCAGTCAGAGTAGTGAGGATTTCATCAGTATCAACTTTACTGATCTGGTAAAACAGGCAGTGAAAGCAGCTCAACCCACAGCAGATGAAAAGGCGCAAAATCTATTAGTTCAATTGCCTGATGCGGAGCTGCGGGTTTACGGCGATAGACAGAATCTCAGCCAGCTGGTTGATAATCTGGTAGATAATGCGATGAAATATACACCGGATTCTGGTGAGATAACGGTTAGTCTGAGCCAGGAAAACCTGATGGCAGAGTTAAAGATAAGTGATACCGGAATTGGCATCAGTCCCCAGTACCAGGGGCGCATTTTCGAGCGATTCTATCGGGTTGATAAAGCCAGGTCCCAGAGTCTTGGTGGAACCGGACTTGGGCTGTCAATCGTCAAAAATATTGCAGAAAAGCATGGCGCGTCGGTCAGCATGGAAAGTCAGCTGGGGAGGGGTTCAACCTTTACTTTCAGAATTCCTCTGGAAAGCACACCTGCTTCGAAGGCATAACGAAAAACGGGCCCCTTTATAGGAGCCCGTTATCCGTATACTGAATTGTCCTGCCTTCAGTTTTTAAAAAGACACATCCCACTGAAAGCGTAGGCGTGTATCCGATTCATCCTCAGCAAAAAACGTGTCATCAAGAGTCAAACGGGAAATATCCATTGTCACCTTGTTGTTGTGGCCATTGAAGAACCAGTTTGCACCGAGAGTAAATTCCCTGCGTTCGTTTTCAAAAGTCCGGTTGACTGCATTGGGCTCATCTACAAAGGCATAACGCGCTGCCAATTCAAGCGGAGCTGGAAAGTCCGGGATTAGATTACTGAAGAAATATCCGGCTTGAATATACCCACCAGTTAATTCGTGTTCAGTGCCATCTGAGTTGTCTTTTATAGTTTTACGATGAAATTCCTGCTGAGCTGAGAAGCCTCGATACTTATAGGCAAATTCCTGTACAACCTGATCTATATCGAATTGCTCAGTGGTTGCAGCTGCAGGCTTATCAAAGCCATCAAGATTGCCACAGCCTGAAGAAGACCAGCGGGTACAGCTGCCAGTAGTGGTGAAGCCTGCTATTGCGAGACTGCCTGTTGGTCGCTCGGTATATTCAACATCAGTTTGTCGCCAGGAAAGGTCTCGGCCGAGGAAGTTCCATTGCAGTCGACCCATATACATCATGTCGTTATTCGTATTATTGACTGAGCGGCCTTCACCATTGAATACGCCAGCGTAATAACGCATATCTGCTGGCGTATCCTCAAACAGATGCCCTCTAAGCTGGACACCAATCTGTCTATCCATAGTGAAAACACGGTTAGCGATAGAGCGCTCTACAAATTGCTGCCGGCCTGAGGAATCCACACGTTCGCGGTTAAGGTCTACTTTCCACTGACCAAGTCGAATACCACCCCAGTCCCATTTTGCGATGTCTATTCGCCAGTCAATTACTCTTGCACTTGAAGCAGAGCTACTATCATCAACATCACGTGATGGCTGCAGATCTACCTCAAAGTAGTAGCTAAGCCATGGTTGAAAGCCGTGGCCACCTATTTTCATACGCAGGCGACGGGCTTCGAAGTTAGACTGATTGTCAGCATTGAAACTGCCTATTTGCCTGGGGTCTGATCGGTATGGAGTGGTAAAGCGTGTTTGTGCACGCCACTGAAGTTCAGTACGCCAATTGCCATCACGAGTTGCCAGGCGAAAACCGCTACTGGTTTGGCTTGCCTCAACTGGAAATTCTTCCTCAATCTGTCTGATGACTGCCGCAGCTACCCGTTGCTCAATAACTTCTTCTTCAATAGCAGCTTGTGGGATGAGGTCTTCACTTGTAATTGAGTCCTTTTCAATTAGAGCTTCATATTGTTCCGACGTTATTGCTCCATTCTGAAGCAGTATATCCAGCAATTCCTGATCCGCTGCATAGGCAGAGGTAGATGCTTTAAGTAGTGCAACTACTAACAGTGCCTGCTTTAGCTTGAAAGGTGATTTTTTTAGATTCATTTGAAAGACTCCATGCCGTCGTGGTGACCACTGATTAATTAGGCGCATTCTTCCAAAGGATTATTAAGATTATATAAAGGCTATGTTAATTTTTTAATTTACGGCTAGGTTTGAGCTTAAGAAATTGTAAATTTGTGTTTCAGAGAAATTACAACTATTAGGTTCAAGGCTCTGGTTTCAAGGGCGTCAGCTGGCCTTAATTGGAAATAGTATTTACTGGGCGATTTGTAGAATGAAATAAATATAAATCTTTATGAAACCTTAACAGTGTGGTGTGACAATGCCGCCCATTGATAAGCACAAATATTATTTTCTGGAGAATTGTATATGAAATACCCAACAGTCCTTTTGAATAAATCTGTCAAACTTTCGGTTTTATTTTCTTTCGTTTTACTGCTTGGTAGTTGTTCACAGCGGGATGAGTCGCCCGAAGGCGCAACTGGTGCTGGTGTACTCAGTGGTGTTGTGAGTCTTGATGGATCAAGTACGGTATTTCCTATCAGTGAAGCGGTTGCTGAAGAGTTTCTTTCTGTTGCACCAAGAGTCAGGGTGACAGTGGGTGTTTCCGGTACTGGTGGAGGCTTCAAGAAATTCCTCGCCCAGGAAACTGATATCAATGATGCTTCAAGAGCTATCAAGGAATCTGAGGCAATCATAGCTGAGGCTAATGGCATTACCTATCTGGAAATACCCGTGGCATTTGATGGTCTGTCGGTAGTGATTAATAGCAACAACGACTGGGTTGATTCCCTGACTGTTGCTGAGTTGCAAAAAATCTGGCAGCCAGGCAGTACTGTCGACAGTTGGGATGATATTCGCCCTGAATGGCCAAGTGAGCCTCTGAGACTTTATGGCCCAGGTACTGATTCCGGAACATTTGACTACTTCACAGAAACCATAAATGGCGAATCTGGTGCTTCCAGGCCTGATTACACCGCCAGCGAAGACGACAATGTATTGGTTCAGGGTATTAGCGGTGACCCCTATGCCATGGGCTTTTTCGGCTATGCCTATTACATAGAGAACCGTGACAAGTTGAAAGTCGTTCCTATTGATGGTGGCAATGGTCCTGTTATTCCTACCACCACGACTATTAATGATGGTAGCTACATCCCACTGTCGCGGCCAATTTTTATCTATCTGAACTCAGCCAGTCTTGCGCGTCCAGAAGTGAGTGCTTTTGTCGATTTTTATATCGATAATGCAGCGATTTTGGCCAGTGAAGTAGGCTATATAGCCTTGCCCGATGACATGTATCAAGAGTCCCGAGATAAAGTCTCTGCTTTTTAGTTTTAAAGTGATTTAAAACTAAAATTTAGTGAAATTGGTCTACAATGCGACCCTGTTTTCAGGGGTTCTGGCAGAAGATTAACAATGACAGAAGAGCTACAAAATGACCCTGCTAACAGCAGATGGGAAAGCGGTCCCACAGTCGGCAGGTCGATAAAAAAGTCCGGGGTTCGCTGGGGTGAATTTGCCATCAAGAGCTGGCTGGCTTCCTGTTCCTTTATTTCCATTGTTACAACAGTAGCAATCGTTTTCTTGCTGGTAAGAGAAACACTGAAGTTCTTTGAAAGTGTCTCTCCAGGGGATTTTTTCTTCGGCACCACCTGGACTCCCTTATTTCAACCTTCAGCTTTCGGTGTGCTACCCCTGGTCTGGGGAACGATGATTGTAACTATCGGCGCAGCAATTATCGCCATTCCGACCGGTCTGGCCAGTGCCATTTACCTGAGTGAATATGCACCCGACAAGGTGCGTCGGACCATCAAGCCGGTGCTGGAATTGCTGGCCGGAATACCGACCGTAGTCTATGGCTATTTTGCCCTGACTTTTGTCACACCAGCACTACGCAATATCTTTCCTGACATCCAGGTATTTAATGCCTTGAGTGCCTCAATAGTCGTCGGCATCATGGTGCTGCCGATGATTGCCACCATGAGTGATAACGCTTTACGTGCAGTGCCCATCAGTCTTCGACAAGGGGCCTATGCCCTGGGCGCTACTTCCTATGAGGTCACCACGCGAGTGGTGGTCCCCGCTGGCTTGTCTGGCGTGATGGCATCATTCCTGCTGGCTATTTCCCGAGCTATCGGAGAAACAATGGCAGTGTCACTGGCGGCAGGACAAACACCCAATATGTCCCTGAGTATGTTCGAAAGTATCCAAACCATGACCTCCTATATCGTGCAGGTGAGTCTTGGTGATACCCCCTCTGGTGGTGTTGCATACCAGACCCTGTTTGCAGTAGCGACCCTGTTATTTGCCATCACCCTGGTGATCAATATTATTTCCCAGTTAATTTTGAACAGATTCCGTGAAGTCTATGATTAAGGATAATTCATAATGCCGTTTTCTTCCGAGCAGGAAAGCCGTCATTTGGCGCACAGGCATCGTAAGGCGAAAATATTTGCCCTGTTTTGTGCGGCCATTACCTGGTCATGTGTGCTTTTATTGGGCGTCTTGCTTTATCAGGTATCTATTGATGGTTTCAAATGGCTGGACTGGCAGTTTATTAGTAGTTTCCCCTCACGTTTTCCTGAGCGTGCAGGCATCAAATCTGCTTTAGTGGGTACGATATGGCTGATTAGTCTTGTTGCAGTTTTTTCGATTCCCGTTGGTGTTTCTACTGCCCTTTATCTCGAAGAGTTTGCCGGGAGGGGAAAACTGGCCAAAATTATTGAAGTGAATATTGCCAATCTGGCAGGGGTACCATCCATTGTGTACGGTATTCTGGGTCTGGCAATTTTTGTACGTTACTTTGCCCTGGAGCGTAGCCTGGTTTCCGGCGCCCTTACCATGAGCCTGTTAATTTTGCCGGTGATAATCATCGCCAGTCGTGAAGCAATAAAGACTGTTCCCCTGAGTATTCGTAATGCGGCCTATTCCCTGGGAGCTACCAAATGGCAGACGACCTGGTCGCATGTGCTACCGGCTTCGTTCCCGGGCATAATGACGGGGGTGATTCTTGCGCTTTCCAGAGCCATTGGTGAAACAGCGCCACTTATCATGATTGGTGCCTTGACCTTTGTGGCTTTTCTGCCAGAAGGACCAATGGATTCCTTCACTGCAATGCCAATACAAATTTACAACTGGGTTTCTCGTCCACAACAGGATTTTCATGAGTTGGCAGCGGCCGGTATTATCGTCCTGCTGGCGGTATTACTGATTATGAATGCGACAGCTATTTTTATCCGTAATAAAACAGAACGGAGATTGAAGTAATGAGTCAGGTTTCAGATCCGTCTCTGGTAGTACAGAAACTGCAAATGCATAAAAAATCTGCCCTTGAATTACGTAATGTGAATATTTTCTATACGGATAATAAAGCGGTTAATGATGTGTCATTTAATATCAGGCGCAATAAAATCACCGCGATTATTGGTCCTTCAGGTTGTGGCAAGAGTACCTTGCTACGCTCCCTGAACAGAATGAATGATTTTGTTGAAGGTGCGCGTGTTGAAGGAGAACTTATCTTTGGCGAGGAAAATCTTTACAGCAATGATGTTGATGCCGTCGAGGTAAGACGCCGTATCGGTATGGTGTTTCAGAAACCAAACCCATTTCCCAAATCAATCTATAACAATATTGCCTGGGGACCACTGATTAATGGTTACCAGGATTCCACCGACGAGCTGGTCGAGCGTTCCCTGAAGCAGGCAGCGTTGTGGGATGAAGTGAAAGATAGATTGCATGAATCCGCTCTTAATCTGTCAGGGGGGCAACAGCAGCGTCTTTGTATTGCCAGAGCCCTGGCGATGGAGCCGGAAGTATTGTTGATGGACGAGCCCTGTTCAGCTCTTGACCCTATATCAACTTCGCGTATTGAGGATTTGCTGTTTGAATTGAAGTCCAGATACACCATCGTCATTGTGACGCACAATATGCAGCAGGCGGCCAGAATTTCAGACTATACGGCCTTTATGGAAATGGGCGATCTGATAGAATTCAACGTTACTAAAAAGATCTTCACACGCCCTGCGATGAAGCGCACAGAAGAATATGTGACGGGCCGTTTTGGTTAAGAAGTAAACTTAAACTTTCCTGGTGGGAATGGCGTATAAAAATTACACGCCAGAGAATTCACAAAACCGGATTCACTTGTCTGGTTTCAAATTACTAAGAGAGAATCATGTCATTACATTTGCAACGCGATGTTGAGAAGCTGAAGAAGGAAATTCTCAAGCTGGGCACCATGGTGGAAACAGCGATTAATAATTCCATACTGGCTTTGAATAATCGTGAGATGTCCTATGTCGATGAGGTTTTGAAGAACGAAGAATTTATTAACGAGATGGAAGTAAAGATTGAAGAGGACTGCCTGAAGATCCTTGCATTGCATCAGCCTGTCGCTGGCGACCTGCGCTTTATAGTAGTTGCACTTAAGGTGAACAATGATTTGGAGCGTATGGGAGATTTTGCAAAAAATATTGCAAAACGAGCCAAAGAATTAATGCAGGTTGAGCCTCTGGCAACATTGCCTGCATTTGTAAATGAATTACCTGATCTGGTCAGAACGATGGTTAGAAATTCTCTTGATGCGCTGGTTAAACTTGATGTCGAGCTTGCCCAGGAAGTTATCGATATGGATGATAAAGTGGATGAAATTAACCGCGCTATGTATGATGAGGTCACCAGGGTGGCCAGGGAAAATCCAGACCGGACAAAGGTTGCCATTAGTCTTCTTTCAACATCCCGATACATGGAACGTATTGGCGATTTAAGTACTAATATAGCCGAAGACGTCATTTTCATGGTGGATGGAAGAGTCGTCAGGCACGCTGATTAAATAATGCACGTTAAAACACAAATAATTATTGTAGCTGGCTTTATTTGCAGCCTTGCTGGCTGTACTTCCCTGAATCAAAAACAGGAGAGCAGGCCGCCTACGCCAGAAGCAATCATCGACACCTATATTGCCATTGCAAGAGCGTCCTATGGTGACTCTCTCCTTACTGCCACTGAGCTGGATCAGGCTATTAATAATTTGCTGGAATCCCCTTCGTCTCAAACTTTATTAAATGCTCAGGAAGCCTGGCAGGCAGCAAGGATTCCTTACCAACAAACCGAAGCTTTTCGTTTTGGCAATTCTGTCGTAGATGAGTGGGAAGGGCGGGTAAATTCCTGGCCTCTTGATGAAGGGCTCATCGACTATACTGCGGATTCATACGGTTCTGAGTCAGATTTTAATTATTTCTACAGCGCGAATGTTATTGCCAATGAGATCATTGATCTTGGTGGTATAACAGTAGATGCGGCAATGATTACGCCTGAGTTACTGGCAGAAGACCTCCATGAAGTTGATGGTGTCGCCGCCAATGTAGCTACTGGTTACCATGCCATTGAATTTTTACTCTGGGGTCAGGATCTTAACGGCACAAACCCCGGCGCCGGTAATCGCCCTGCGACAGACTACTCCCTTGAAAATTGCAGCAATGGTCACTGTGATCGACGTCGTGACTATCTGAAAGCGGCGTCTGTATTGCTGATCAATGATCTTGAAGAAATGGTAGGGAACTGGCAGGAAGGTGGTGCGGCTTATCAGGATTTAATGAGGAAAGGGCCGCAAGGCGGACTGGCAACTATGCTAACGGGCATGGGTAGTCTGGCCTATGGTGAACTGGCTGGCGAACGCATACGTCTGGGGCTGTTGTTGAATGATCCTGAGGAAGAGCATGACTGTTTTTCTGATAACACTCATTTTTCCCATTATTACGATGCGCGTGGAATCCAGAATGTTTATCTTGGCGAATATCAGCGTGTGTCGGGTGAACTGGTTTCCGGTCCCTCACTCTCGGACCTGATACTTCAGCAGTCACCAGCACTCTCAGCCGAAATGATGGCTCGTCTTGAGTCTACCGAAATGGCAATGACTGAATTATTAACGCAAGCCCAAAAGGGTAATACCTTTGATGTATTGATAGGTCGTGACAGTGCGGAAGGTGAAGAAGTCATCACACGAATTGTCAATGCACTGATGGAAGAAACCCGTACCATTGAAAAAATTATCAATGAACTTTCCCTGGTCAATGTGAGCATCGAAGGGTCACAAAGCCTTGATAACCCCTCAGCAATTTTATAAACAATTCTTCTGTTTATTTATGACAGCAGCTTGCCTTCCTTCATTGGCGGCTGATTCTGCTACTGACACCCATGCTCGCTTTGGATCGCTGGACTTTGCCACTGGCAAGGCCCTGTTCAAAAAAAACTGGGTACCTGCGCCAGCATCCACTTCTGCCAGTGATGGCCTTGGTCCTTTATATAACGCTCGTTCCTGTAATCAGTGTCATCCGGATGGTGGGCGAGGTAGTCGTGAAGCATCCCTGGTATTCCACATTAATGATCCGGTCTATGGGCAGCAAATACAGCGTTTTGCAGGAGCGGGCTTGCCGCGTGAAGCAGTCCCGAATCAGACAGAGCTTTATGCTGGCCAGAATTCAGAATTAAGCTATTCCGAGGTGAAGATCACTGAGCTGTCTTACGGCCCCATGGTTAATGATGCTGTTTCTGCCCGTCTGGCGCCTGCGCTTTTCGGTCTGGGAATGCTGGAAAGGATTGCTGATAAGGATATTCTTGCTCTGGCTGATGAAGCTGACAGCAATGACGATGGCATTTCCGGAAGAGTGAATATCATTGTCAATGAACAGGGTGATTCACGCATTGGTCGATTCGGTTGGAAAGCTTCCCAGGTAAGTCTGGATGATCAGCTTGGTCGTGCGCTTGCTCTTGACCTTGGTCTCGGCAATCCCCTATTCCCTTCTGCTATAGGTGATTGCACCCCGGCCCAGCAAGTCTGCCTTGATGCCCCGAATGGCAATTCAC
>Ga0257114_1001487_pt1 | contig 16672 bp, 13 predicted proteins | sample SI112_10mmetaG_FD_190149 | JGI IMG/M metagenome (GOLD analysis project Ga0257114, IMG submission 190149) | Marine microbial communities from Saanich Inlet, British Columbia, Canada - SI112_10m | ecosystem: Environmental > Aquatic > Marine > Inlet | place: Canada: British Columbia | collected...
TGTGTCTTTTAGTATCAACAAATATGGCAAAGCCAGCAATGTACGTATTCTTTCTCAAGAAGGAACGCTCACACGCAACATGGAAATCAGACTCAACCAATACCTGAGAAATGTTTTATTCAGACCCTTATTCAGGGACGGTCAGCCCTATACCGACACCCTATCACTACGCTATTACGTCGGCGTCTGATTCTTCTGCACCCTAAAACACTTGCGGGTTTATTAGCCAACACAGGCATTACCCTATCTTCCTGCCTGCCTTTTTTATGCTAGTCTTACCTCCTGCATCAAGACCTTCTATTTAAAAATAAAAAGAGAAAAATCTCCCATGAGTCAATCTGCATCCGGCCTCAATCAAGAGCGCCTTAACCATCTGAAATCCGTCATTGAAGAAGATATTGCCACGGATAAATATTTTGGCGCGGTTATCGCCGTTGCGCGTCATGGTGAGATAGGCATGTTGGAGGCCATTGGCTGGGGTGACCAGGAACACAAAACCCCATTGCAAACTGATTCGGTATTCTCTCTGTTTTCACTGACCAAGGCTTTAACCAATGCCCTGGTATTGCGCGCCATTGAACTTGGCCAGTTCGCTCTAACCACTCGCGTGGTGGAAATAATTCCGGAATTTGCAGGCCATGGTCGCGAGAAAATAAATTTCTTTCACCTGCTTACACACTCTTCAGGTCTGCCACCGGTGTGGATTCCCAGAGAAGGAATGTATATCGACAAACTTGATGACATCATTACAGCCATTTGCGAGAACATCCAACCTCTGCAGCCGCCTGGTGAACTCGTGCATTATTCGCCGCTGGTTCATCATGCCCTGCTGGGTGACGCTGTCAGGCGCTGCGATCCAGAAGGACGCAGTTACCGGGAATTACTGCAGCAAGAATTATTAAACCCGCTGAAGATGAAAGACACTTCCATAGGCGTGCGCAAGGACCTCACAGACAGACATATTTTTCCGGATTTCCGCGGCAAGCCACCCCAGGAACATTTGGGCAGCAACGATCTTGGACCTCAAGGCGCATTCGCTGAAGAAAAGGCAGAAATGCCCTGGGTAGGTGGTATTTCTACTGTGCCTGATCTGTTTCGCTTCGCCGAAATGTTTCGTCAGGGCGGCACTCTGGATGGCAAACGACTTTTGTCACCGGCCATGCTGGAATTGGCGACCAGTAACTGGACCGATGAAAAGCCCAATGAGCTGTACAAAAAAATCGCCATCAACCATGGTTGGGAACCCTACCCCGCCTATATTGGTCTGGGCTTTGGTTTACGCGGTGATGCGGTATGCCCGTCTATCTATGGCGGCACCCTGGCAAGCCCCGGCACCTTCGGTAACTATGGCGCAGGCAGCACCCTGTTCTGGGTAGATCCGGAATGGGATATCACTTTTGTCTGTCTGACTTCAGGCGTAATGGGCCCGGCCACCAATATCGAACGTTTTCAGCGTCTCAACGATATTGTCATGTCAGCTGCGCTTTAAGAGACCGCTAAGGCTAGCCATATGACTAACAAGACTTTCGACATCATTATTGTTGGTTCAGGAACCGCTGGCACCGTCCTGGCCAATCGTCTTTCATCTGATCCAAATTTACAGGTCTGCCTGATAGAAGCTGGCCCGAATGATAAAACGCCGCTGGTTCACATCCCCTCCTTCGTTGGCACCTTGATGTTTCACAAGACCTACGGCTGGCATTATAAAACCACGCCTCAGCAAGGTCTTGATGGCAGGCAGGTGCTTTTACCGCGTGGCAAAATTCTCGGCGGCTGCAGCTCCACCAATGGCATGGCCTATTTCAGAGGTCATCCGAAAGATTTTGATGAATGGGCCCGGATGGGCAATCCAGGCTGGTCTTATCGCGATGTGCTGCCCTATTTCATGCGCAGTGAAAATAATGTGGATTACCGCAATTCTCCTTATCATGGCACGGAAGGTGAGATGCATATTTCCCATGTGCGCAAATACAATCCCATGATCACTCCTTTTCTGGAGGCAAGCACCAGCCTGGGCTATCCACGCTGTGAAGATTTTAATGGCTGCATGGAACCTGTTGGTTTCGATGTACGGCAAAACGCCATTCATCAGGGACGCCGAGTCTCCGGAGTCACTGCTTTTTTAAAACCGGTGATGAACAGGCCAAACCTGACTATCGTCACTGAGTGTTTCGTAAACAGGGTTCTGCTGGAAAATAATCGCGCCAGTGGCATTGATCTGGAATTAAATGGACTGCGGCAAAATTTTATTGCCCGCAAGGAAGTCATTCTTTGCGCTGGCACCTATGGTTCACCGGTTTTATTGCAGCATTCAGGCATTGGCGACAGCGAGGATCTTGCGGCCCTTGGCATACCTGTAAATCATCATCTTCCGGGCGTTGGCAAGAATCTGCATGACCATGCATCCTCTGTCGTTCAGCGCGTGTGCAGTAATTCGGAATCCTATGGCATATCCTGGAAAGCCCTGCCCCGAAATGCCCTGAGTCTGTTTCAGTATTTATTAATGCGCAAGGGGCAAATGGCAGGCAATTTATTTGAAGTCACCGGCTTTCTGCATTCAACAGATGGACTCGACAAGCCTGATATCCAACTGGTGTTCATGCCGGCTAATCGCCCCAAACCTGGTTTTCCTTTTCCTGTAGGCCACGGCTATGGCATCAACACCATCCTGCTACAACCGAAAAGCCGCGGTACCGTTAAACTGGCCTCCAATGATCCAAAACAGACACCACTGATTGACATCAATTTCATGGGCGATGAAGCTGATTTTGAGCCTTTGATACGCGGCATGCGTATTTCTCGCCAGATATTTGATAGTCCGGCCATGGCCAAATATCAGGGCAAGGAAACATTGCCTGGTGTAAATATTGATAGCGACGAGGAACTAAAAGGTTTCATTAAAGGCAATATGACTTCCGTACATCATCCAGGCGGCACCTGCCAAATGGGCAGTGATGATAATTGTGTTGTCGATCCAGAACTGAAAGTGCGAGGCCTCGAAGGCCTGCGTGTAGTAGACGCCTCGGTATTCCCCAGAATGGTGAGCGGCAACAGCAATGCCCCCACGGTGATGGTAGCAGAAAAAGCTGCGGATATTATCCTTGGTAAGGCAGCACCAGCGCCGATAGATCCAGAAAAATAAGTTAAAGGCTAAAAGCTAAAGGCATCGTAGGCCGGAAGAGCGTAGCGATGTCCGGCTGGATTAAAAGTGGAAAGTAGGTGGTAAGAGGCCTGCAAGGCCGCCATCCGACATGGCGACCTTTGGTCGCCGCTTGAGACTTGTAACTTGCGACTTGAGACTAATCTTCAAGTGCTGCAGCGACAAAACACCAGACATAAAAAAAGCGGGCCAAAGCCCGCTTTTTTTATCAAGGTTAATTATTAACCCATATTACTGGCCACAAAATCCCAGTTCACTAAATTCCAAAAAGCAGCCATGTAATCAGGGCGCACATTTCTGTAATCAATGTAGTAGGCATGTTCCCACAAGTCTACTGTTAACAGGGGAGTAAGACCCTCATCGGTCAGCGGAGTTGCGGCATTGGAGGTATTTACAATGGCCAGAGAACCATCTGCATTTTTTACCAGCCAGGTCCAGCTTGAACCAAAATTGTTTACCGCACTATCAGTAAATTTGGCTTTGAACTCTTCGAACGAACCAAAAGCAGCATTGATGGCATCGGCCACCGTGCCAGAAGGCTCACCGCCGCCATTAGGGCTCAGGGAATTCCAGTAAAACGTGTGATTCCATATCTGGGCGGCATTATTAAATACACCACCACTTGAAGTCTTGATGATATCTTCAAGTGACTTGTCTGCATCGGCAGTACCATCTATCAGACCATTAAGTTTTACCACATAAGTGTTGTGATGCTTACCATAATGAAATTCAAGGGTTTCTTTGGATATATGTGGCTCGAGAGCATCCTGGGCATAAGGTAAAGAAGGTAGTTCAATTGACATAAAAACTCCATAACTGTCAAAAAGACAGAACACATTGACGTTAAAAACTGGAAATAACTACTGAATAAATCAGAGGCGCCGGCATTGTAACAAAAATTATTTTCCAGTCCAGAAGGATAAATTTTTGTCATACTTGCTATAAATATGACCCTTACTCAGGATCTAATACTTACTGATTGAACAAATATTTTATTAAGCCGTTCATAAGTATTGACCGTTACGACAGACAACAGCACTTGGCTCATAATAAAAATATTAAATCAGGGATATATTGATATGAAGAAAAATTTACCGCTCGCTTTATCTATTTTTGTTGCCTTTGTATTTTTACAATCAATGATTTTCAAATTTGCCGGATGGTTCGGTGAACCTGCAGATATCACTGTGTTTATCTTTTCCACTATTGGAACCTGGATGACAGAGTTGGGCTTCGGTGCTATCGGTCAATTATTCAGTGAATATGGCGGCGTTGTTATTGGATTGGCTGAACTTGTCGCCAGTATCCTGATTCTGGCACCCAAAACACGAATTTATGGAGCGGTTCTTGGACTCGGTGTAATGACAAGCGCAATTTTCTTCCATATTTTTACGCCACTGGGACTCTTCCCTTATACAGACTTAAGCTGTCTGCAAGATGGTTGCCCGCAGGAATACCCTTTGTTTTTTATGGCGATTGGTGTCTGGCTTAGTTGTGTCTGGTTGCTCTGGACGCAGTATTTACTTTTAAAGAAAAGATGAACATGGTGGGATAAGTAACAGAGACAGTTGTTCTATAAATGTTCCTTAATTTTGAGTTTTATTTAGAACGATGGAAAATAAAAGCTACAAGATGCAAGGTACAAAAAAATATGGTGATTTATTAGTTCTTTGCGAGCTAGCTTTTTGTAAAATAGAGAAATTAAATCTACCTCACTTAAAAAACTATTAACTCAAACTTGGCGTGGCTTATCAGGCGGACTATGTCCGCCATGTCGGATGACGGGCTGCGCCCTTCCCACTTGTAACTTGTGACTGTTCTATCTAGTCAACCAAGCTACCAACAACCTGATCTGGGCATTATCAAGCTTATCGCCGAAGGCTGGCATTTGACCATTTCTGCCACCTCTGAGGGTTTCCCGCAGGGTATCCAGGTCATTTCCGTAAAGCCAGTCATCATCGGTCAGATCGGGGGCGCCCAGTAAAGGATTGCCGGTTCCCTCAATGCCGTGACAGGCAATACAGATCTGGTTAAATCTTGCCTGTCCTGGATGGCCTTCTGCTTCAGGAGAGCCTAGTAAAAGCACGTAATTGGCGACATTGGTCACCCCTTCCTGACCCAGCAGTGCTTCCCAGCTTGCCATTACCCCAATCCTGCCGTTGCGCAGCGTCAGTTCGATGTTTTCAGGACTGCCACCCCACTGCCATATATCATCATTAAGATTCGGAAACAGATTCGCCTGGCCCTGCCCCTGATAACCGTGACAGGCACTGCAATTTTGTGAGAAGAGATCACTGGCACTGCCCATCAAAGCTGCATCAGCCTGAATTTCAGTTAAAGGCATCACCGCAATTTCTGCACGCAATTCTGTAAATTCATCATTAAAGGCGCGATAACGCTCTTCAATCTGGCCACCTTGTGACCACTGGAATGCGCCCTTGAAGGAACCCATGCCAGGATAAAGCATGAGATAAAATACAGAAAAAACCATCATCGCGAAGATCATCCAGAACCACCACAGGGGTGCCTGATTCATCCCTTCCTTGAGATTGTCATCCCAGGTAGTGTGATCAACTTCTGCATCATTGGGCGGTGCTGCGGTATATACACTCACCACCAGCCACACCAGACCGATAAAACTGATCAAGGTGATCAGAATAATCCAGCCACTCCAAAAATCATTGGGCATGTCAGCCATGTGAGACTCCAGCCTCCTTCTCACTATCAATTCCATTCCCGGCATCTGGGCCGTAATCTTCATCATTGAAAGGAATCATCGCGGCTTTTTCGATTTCACTATCAGGTGAAACCATGAATACCCATACCACCAGCACTACCATAAAAAGCATTACCAGCATGTCACCGACAAAAATAAACATTGTCATTTTACTTTGCCTCCAGAGACAGCGCCTGCTACATAAGAGGTTAAACTCGAGTGTGTCATCGATATTCCTCCGCCAGGCCTGTACCCAATACCTGAAGATAAATAATGAGCGCATCAAGTTGACTCAGTCCTGCAATTTCCTCAGGAGCAGCAGCAATTTCTTCATCAGTATAAGGATGACCAAGAATCCGCAATACACTCATTTTTTTCTGGATGTCACCCAAATCGGTGGCTTCCCATTCCGCTAACCAGGGATAGGCAGGCATGATGGAATTGTTAATGACACTGCGCGGGTCAATCAAATGTACCCGATGCCAGTCATCAGAATACTTACCACCAATACGATGCAAATCAGGTCCGGTACGCTTGGAGCCCCACATAAACGGCCTGTCATAGACAAATTCATCGGCTCTTGAATAAGGCCCATAGCGCTCAACTTCTGCCAATAAAGGCCTGATTTGCTGAGAATGACAAACATGACAGCCTTCCCTGATATAGACATCCCGACCGGTAAGTTCAACAGCGCTATACAGATGACTATTCTCTGTGGCTGTCTTCAATGATTCCTGAAAGATGCTGGGAAGCACCTGTACCAGACCGCCTATGGATGAAATAAACAGGATGCCAAAAATAAGCAGGCCAATATTATTTTCAAGTTTACGGTGCAGTGTTACGCCATGGTATTTCATGCCGGCACCTCCTGAGCATTTCCACTTGATGGTTCGCGCGGCTCTTCCTTGTATACCGTGCCTTGCAACTCATCGATTATCAGTGGTGGACTCACCGCAACGGTGTGGCGTCCATACATGGTTCGAAACAGGTTGTATGCCATCAGCACGGTGCCAGCCAGAAAGATCAATCCAGCCACAAGACGAAGCGCGTAGTAAGGCACCATGGCTGCCATGACATCGTTAAAGCTGTAGCTGAGTTCACCAATATCATCAATGCTTAACCATAATAGCCCCTGGGACACACCCGCACCCCACATGGCCAGGATATAAAGCATGGTTCCTGCCAGCGCCAGCCAGAAATGAATATTGGCCAGGCGTACGCTGTACAATTCCCTGCCCATCATATGGGGCACCATGTAATAAAACGTGCCATAAGTAATCATCGCATTCCAGCCAAGCGCACCGGAGTGAACGTGACCAATAGTCCAGTCAGTAAAGTGACTCACAATATTGACGCTGCGGATCGCCATCATCGGTCCTTCAAATGTGGCCAGGCCATAAAAGGCCAGCGCCAGTACGATGAATTTCAGCGCCGGATCAACACTCAGTTTTCGCCAGGCTTTGCTCACCGTCATGATGCCGTTGATCATCGTGGCCCACGAAGGTGCCAGCAGAATCAAACTCATGACCATCGCCAGCGACTGCACCCATTCCGGGATTGAGTTGTAATGCAGGTGATGTGGACCAGCCCAGATATAGGTATAGGTAAATGCCCAGAAAGAAATTACTGAAAGGCGGTAGCTCCAGATTGGTTGTCCTGATTGCTTGGGCAGAAAGTAATACAACATGCCAAGAAAGCCCCCGGTCAGTAGAAAGCCCACTGCATTGTGCCCATACCACCACTGCACTATCGCATCCTGTGCTCCGGGAAACAGCGAATAGGATTTATTAATAGAAACAGGTAAGGCCAGATTATTGACAATATGCAACATCGCAATGACGATAATTAAAGCGCCATAGAACCAGTTTGAAACATAGATACTGCGGATGCGGCGGGTGGCGATAGTACCAAAAAAGACCACCGCAAAACACACCCACAAAATGGTAATAACAATATCAAAAGGCCATTCCAGTTCTGCGTATTCCTTGGTAGAGGTCCAACCCGCCAGCAGTGAAATACCCCCTAAAAGCACCAGAACCTGCCAGCCATAACAGCATATCCAGGCCAGACGAGGCATGAACAGCGGAACATTACTGGTGCGCTGAACACTATAGAATGCTGTGGCCATTAAGGCAGAGACACCAAAACCAAAAATTATGCCGTTGGTGTGCAAAGGACGGATGCGCCCAAAGGTAAGCCAGAACTGACCGAAATCCAGACCAGGCCAGATTAATTGAGCGGCCAGCCAGACTCCTACAACCATGCCAACAACTGCCCAGATTATAGAAAACTGGATCAGTCGCTTGACGACGCCGTCGTGATAAATTTCCCGTCCATCAGAAATCATTTGTCCGGGATCACTCCTTTAATTGCTTATAAAAATAAAATGACTAATTCGGTAACTGATTTGGAAACTACTTAATTAACTTACTGCCGTAACTACACGCCAATGGATGGACCGATACCATAAGTCCACAAGGCCGCCGAAAGTCCCAACAGGCTAACGAAGGCTACCAATAGCCATCCAACCAGAGACGATGACATCAACATGCCACGCTCAGGGGGGATATTCATTACCACAGGCAAGCCCCGGTACAACAAAGTCATCGACCAGATAATGGTCGGAATAAGTACCAGAACATTAAAAAATATATGAGGAAAAATGTGTGCGGCGCTGGCAATACAAATGGGCGCCAGGACAACAGTAAAAAAAGCAAACAGACTGGCCGTCGGAACCTTGCCACCGCCATAGGTTTTTGACATCCAGCGTGCTATCAGCGCCGTAGAAATATAGCCCAGTATCAGGGCGTCGGCGTAAAAAAAACTGATAATGACCCGTGCTGTGCTGTCAAAATACAAGGGATCCGCTGCGCCCAGACGCCAGCCAAATAACGTTGAGCCTATAAAGGAAAAAACCGGCGGTAAAAGGATCAGCAGAAAGGTGAGCTTTTGAACAGAACCAATAATCCGGGTATTACCCTCGGCTATTTGCCTGAATACTACGCCCGGTGTATGAAGAACTACAAAAAGCAAAAGATTACCCACACGACAATTAAACTGGATAAGACGAAAAGATTATAATGAAACAGCCTCTGGTGATATTGATAGATATCAATTAAATACACCAGAGCTTCATTTATTCATCAGCTTACGCTTCTATAGTAATTACCCAATGCCTGAAGCGCTAACTGTTCAGGTCAATATACAATTAATTTTCACCGGCGGTATTCTCCGCTTTTAAGAGGCCGGAAATTCTATAACGGAAAATGTCGTCTCGTCTTCGCCTCTGAACAGTAATGAACAATTCTCCCAACTCTCAGGAATACTCCATTCTGTTTCTGCCTGAAAAGCCAGTCTGATGACATTACGCTCACATTGAAAATCAACAGACTCAAGACTGCCAACTACTTCTGTTACCGCAAAGGTGCGCCGGTATGGAAAGAACAGCCATTGGCCATTGGAAATACGATGGGTGGATTTAAGCGGAGCTTGTTGATTGACGCTTGCATTGGCAAGGCCATTAATGGTTTCCAGAATTTCAGGGATTCTGGCTTCTTGCTGGGAAAAGCGGTCATAGTCATTCAGTAAAGGACTGATATGACCCAACCTGGCATAAAGTTGCACACCGGTTTGCAAGGCATTCTTGCTTAACATCGAGTTGAGCACATCCAGCGACCCTTTATCACCACCATCTTCACCCCAATTGGAAAAGCGCACACTGCTTCTGATATGTCTGGGTCGTACCAACTGGGTAGGCTGTGTGATGGTGTTGGCAAGTACCAAAGTACTGTTCACATCCAGTTCATTTGAAATAAAGAGATCTTCACTGATTGCCTGACTGGACTGCAACAGGGCCACTTTGAACGAGTCGCGCATACGGGCAGACTCAAGACCAAAATTCCTGTGTTCTCCTTCCCGATATGCTTGCGTTGCTTTAAGACTTGCTTCGTAACCATCAAACAGTTGATTGCTCAGCAGGTAAATTTCAGAGAGTCTCAAGTTCACATAGGCATACTCATAAAAATAAATGGTATTGCTGTCTCGCAGATCAACGGCTTTGCTTTCAGCCTCCTGGTAGTCGCCCTCTTCAATCAGGTTTTCAATTTCGGAAATATTATTACTGAAATCCGGATTTACAGTATTGAAAAGATCTTCAACAATGAAGCGGCCACTAATTCTGAATCCGGGCCAGTCAACTGCCTCACCACCGTCACTTGCTGGTCGAAACTGCAGTTGCCTGACTGCCGCTTGTGTAGCATCTACAAAACGGGGTTCATAAAAACCGCCAACTGTTTTCATATCACTGACAGAGCCATCACTCTTCACTGTGAACTCAAGTTCAACCAAAGCTTCCCTGTTGACCAAGCCCGGATATTCCAGAACCACTTCATTAACAACAGAAGGGCTGCGAGTTTGTGCAAAAACCAGAGAGGTGCCAAGTAGCATTAAATATAAAAAAAGGTGTTTTAGAGTGTTTTTCATAGGGAAATATATAATCGACGAAACGATCCATGTGAGAGAAATGAATGGAAGAAATGTCAGCAGGTAATTTTAGCGGTTCTATGCCGGGCGGTAAAGCTTATCTGTTGAATTTCAAGGGTTAAGGCTGGCTTCCTCACCATTAATAAAGCAGCATTTATCGAGTTTAAAAGCTCTCCTATGCCCCCTTCCATATGCATCTGGTGACCTTTCAGACAAACCCTGTCCGCCTTGTCGGATGGCGCTACGCTTATCCGACCTACAATATTTGTACCTTGTGCCTTTTAGCCTGCGACTTGTAACTTTCCACTTTTCACTTGGAATTCATTCGGGGTTAAAACCCCTCCTACATACTTTTCGCAGTAACTTGTAACTTGTCACATTCTAATCCGGCACGGCCAACCCTGCCCAGCCAAAGACCTCTTCCATAACAGCTGTTACAGTCTCCGGCCTGTCTTCCCCTGGCAAATCATTGCTTGGTTCATAACCTTTCAGGGACAGACTGTAGGATAGATTGCGATATGACGGTCTGTAAGATTTTAATGTATCTTTGGGCAGATCAATACTCTGCCCAGGAATAGCAGAAATAAACTCATCACGGCGATAGATCGCACCAAAGCTCATCAGTCCCCAAACTCCATCCCTTTTCTCTACTTTGTAAAGCATCAGGCAGTGCGCCGATAGAGTCACTTCCACACCGTCAATTTCATCAGGGATATCAATAATGCCGCTCAGGGTTGCGACGGCCTTTGTCCCGTTTAGCGTGACCAGCACCGGACCCAGACGGTGTTTGGCGCGCATACCCCGTTCATACATATCTTTTGAACCTTTGACAAAATCCTTGCCATTACCCTGAAACCAGCTGATATCAACATAAGAGTCGGCAAAGAAACAGCTCGCCATTCTGTTCCACATACACAGATCACGGCTTTCTCGCTCCCTGACCACCAGTTGGCTTATTGCGGTAATATCGATTGTTTCTTCTAATGACATAGGTGAATTCTGCTGCATGATTAGGTCCTGAATTTATTTTAAAAAATTAGTATTCCAGAAAAGTATAAACAGGGTGTTGGCGCAAGTACACCGGGACGTCTGTGTATGGCAAATAATAGGAAAAAATCAGTGAAAACACTTATTCCAATTGAAATAAACCGGTAATAATAGTTTACTTGAGCTAATAATAAGAAGTTTCCTCTTACCTTTAATTAAAGGGCCTGATTTATGCTTATAGGCATACCTAAAGAAATCCATGACGGCGAAAAGCGTGTCGCCACCACCCCTGAAACTGCTGAAAAACTCCGCTCACTGGGCTACGAGCTTGCTATTGAAAGCGGCGCCGGTGAGGGTGCGAACTTTAGTGACGACACCTATCGGGAAGCCGGCGTTGAAATAGTCGAGACTGCCCGGGAAATTTGGGAGAGAGCGGACATCGTGTTGAAAGTCCGCCCACCGGAAACCCATCCTGAACTGTGTGTCGATGAATCTGAGTTGCTCCACAAACACCAGACATTAATCAGCATGATTCAGCCCGCTATCAATACCGAATTAGTGAAGCATCTATCTACCAGCGGTGGCACTGTCCTGGCAATGGACAGTATTCCGCGAATTTCCCGCGCCCAGAAAATGGATGCCTTGAGTTCAATGGCAAACATCGCGGGTTATCGTGCTGTGGTCGAAGCTGCACAACATTTTGGCCGCTTCTTTACCGGACAAATCACCGCCGCGGGCAAAGTCCCGCCAGCCAAGGTTCTGGTTATTGGTGGTGGTGTGGCAGGCCTTGCCGCAATAGGCGCTGCCAAGAGTATGGGCGCTATTGTACGCGCCTTCGATACTCGCCCTGAAGTAAAGGAGCAGGTCGAAAGCATGGATGCCGAATTCCTGATGCTGGATTTCGAGGAAGATGCCAGCGGTGAAGGCGGCTATGCCAAAACCATGAGTGAAGAATTTATCAAGAAAGAAATGGAACTGTTTGCCAACCAGGCTATGGAAGTGGACATCGTGATCACCACTGCCCTTATTCCGGGCAAACCGGCACCTGAGCTATGGACTGAAGCCATGGTCGAGTGCATGAAAGACGGCAGTGTGGTTGTTGATCTGGCCGCTGAAATGGGCGGTAACTGCAAGCTCACAGAAGCCAACAAGGTAGTGGTGAAACATGGGGTAACCCTGATTGGTTATACCGATCTGCCATCACGCTTGTCAGCCCAGTCCAGCCAACTCTATGGCACCAATCTTTACCACCTGCTCAGTGACATGACCCCGGAAAAAAATGGCCAGATACAGGTCGACATGGAAGACGAGGTTATTCGTGGCGCCACTGTCATCAAGGATGGCGAGATTACCTGGCCGCCTCCGGCACCTAGACTCTACGCTGTACCGGAAAAGCAAGACGATGCCATTCCAGAAACACCAAAAGTGGAAAGCGAAAAACACAATGGCCTGAAGCAATTGGCACTGTTGGGCATAAGTGGCTTATTACTGCTGGCTCTGGGCTCTGTCGCCCCGCCTGAATTCATGTCCCATTTAACAGTCTTTGTATTGTCCTGTTTCATTGGCTACATGGTGATCTGGAATGTCAGCCCGTCTTTGCATACGCCATTAATGAGCGTCACCAACGCCATCAGCAGCATCATTATCATTGGCGCCCTACTGCAGATATCGTCTCCGGACAGGCTCAATATTTTTCTTGCCGCTTTTGCCATTCTGATTACCAGCATCAATATTGTAGGCGGTTTCGCAGTGACCCAGCGCATGCTGGCCATGTTTAGGAAATAGTTTAAAAAATAATAAAACACAGCTTAATAAAGGTTGGGAGTAATTGATGTCCGAAGGAATAATCACCATGGCCTACCTGGCCGCCAGCATACTTTTTATACTGGCGCTTGGCGGACTGAGTAACCAGGAAACCGCACGACGGGGTAACTACTATGGCATGACCGGCATGGCCATAGCCCTGCTGGCCACCATGATCGGCATCGTAACCGCCAATTATTTATTGATGTTTGCCTGCATCGGCATCGGCGGCCTGATTGGCCTGATCCTGGCGAAAAAAGTGGAAATGACCCAGATGCCTGAACTGGTCGCCATCCTGCATTCTCTGGTGGGCCTGGCAGCGGTCATTGTCGGATTTGGTACATTTCTGGATCACAGCGTTGCCTTCACGGGTGTCGAACAAAGCATTCACAGTGTCGAGATTTATCTGGGCATCCTTATCGGCGCCCTGACCTTTTCCGGTTCAGTAATGGCATACCTCAAACTCAGCGCCAAAATTAGTGGCAAACCCTTGCTGCTACCAGGACGGCATTTCCTCAACCTGATTCTGCTAGTGGCTGCCCTGTATTATCTGCTTGCCTTTATCAGTGCCGCTGCTGCTGGCGCGGGCTTGACTGAGCTCACCATCATGACGGTGATTGCCCTGTTATTTGGTATCCACATGGTGCTGGCCATTGGTGGTGCCGACATGCCTGTCGTGGTCTCCATGTTGAACTCCTATTCAGGCTGGGCTGCTGCTGCAACCGGTTTCATGCTCAGTAATGACTTGCTGATTGTGATCGGTGCGCTGGTAGGCTCAAGTGGCGCAATCCTCAGCTATATCATGTGTCGTGCGATGAATCGCAAGTTTCTCTCTGTCATCGCCGGGGGCTTTGGTACCCCTAAAAGCACTGGCGGCGGTACATCAGCCAGCGCCGGGAACCAGGCCGATGTTCAGGCTATTGATGCGGAATCTGTGGCTAATATGTTACTGGCATCAAAAAAAGTGATGATCCTGCCCGGCTACGGTATGGCCGTGGCCCAGGCGCAGCATTCGGTTTTTGAAATGAGCAGAAAACTCCGCGAAGCCGGAGTCGATGTTGGCTTTGGCATCCATCCGGTGGCCGGTCGTATGCCCGGACATATGAATGTCCTGCTGGCAGAGGCCCGTGTACCCTATGACATAGTATTTGAAATGGACGAAATCAATGCCGACTTCCCGGATGTCGATGTCTCCATTGTCATCGGTGCCAATGACATCGTAAACCCTGCCGCCCAGGAAGTACCTGACAGCCCCATCGCCGGGATGCCGGTACTGGAACCCTGGCTGGGTAAAACCACCATCGTGCTCAAACGCTCCATGGCCTCGGGCTATGCCGGCGTTGATAACCCCCTCTTCTATAAAGAGAACACCCGCATGCTGTTTGGCGACGCCAAAGCCAGCATCGATGATGTATTAAAAAACCTGTAATAAAACCGCCATCCCTTGTAGGAGCGGTTTCAACCGCGAAGAACGCAGCACCTTTACTTCGGGACTGAAGTCCCTCCTACAAAAAACCGCCACTCCCTGTAGGAGCGGTTTCAACCGCGAAGAACGTAGCACCTTGCTTCGGGACTGAAGTCCCTCCTACATAGATTCGCTTATCCCTGTAGGAGCGGTTTCAACCGCGAAGAACGTAGCACCTTTACTTCGGGACTGAAGTCCCTCCTACATAGATTCGCTTATCCCTGTAGGAGCGGTTTCAACCGCGAAGAACGTAGCACCTTTCTTCGGGACTGAAGTCCCTCCTACATAGTGAGCTAGCTTATCTTTTCAAACGGCAGGCGCCTGATGCGCACTCCGCTAAGCTGATACCAGGCATTGGCCACGGCGGGAGCAATGCCCGGTGTTGCTGGTTCGCCGATGCCCGAAGGATCCAGATCTGATTGAACGATATGAATATCAAACTCAGGCGCCTGGTTCATGCGAATCACGGGGTAGTTATGGAAGTTGGATGTTTGCACTACGCCATTATCAATCCTGACTTCATCATAAAGAGCAGCACTCAAGCCATACATCACAGCACTTTCTACCTGGGCTTCGATAATTTCGGGGTTCAGCGGCATACCGCAGTCGACTACGCAAAATACCTTATCGACCTTGATTCGGCCGGCGCTGTCCTGAGAAACATCAACTACCTGGGCAACTCTGCCACCAAATGCTTCTGTGAACGAAAAGCCACGGCCAGTGCCAGCAGCGCTGGCAGCGCCCCAGTTTGCACGTTCTGCGACCAGACGAATCACTGCTTTGGAGCGCTCGTCTTCCATCAGCTCAAGGCGTCCCTGAACCGGATCTTTGCCGGCGGCCAGTAGCGCTTCATCAATGATGGTTTCCTTGGAAAACTGTGTATGGGTATGGCCCACGGAGCGCCAGAACAGTACCGGCACGCCAGCTTTGGCCATGTGAATATCAACACTCACATTGGGGATGTGATAAGGCAGTTCACCAGCTCCTTCAAAGGAAAGACCATCCACACCATCCTGAATCATCATGCTGAGGAAGGTGTCCTGAATAATGGATTGTCCCACTAAGCGGTTTTCCCAGGCGGTGATATTACCCAGTCCATCCAGGCCAACACGCATTTTGTGAATATTCATTGGTCGGTAAAAACCGGCAGCCATATCATCTTCACGGGTATATTGCAGTTTCACCGGATAGCGTTCACCAGTGGCCTTGAGGATAGATGCCACCTCAATATCCATGTCAGGGACAATGTTCCCGCGCCGGCCGAATCCACCGCCAGCAAACAGGTTTTCCACTTCAACATTTTCCAGTGGCACCTCAAAGAATTCTGCTACACGCTGTTGCTCAACTGACGGCATCTGGGTACCAGAGCGAATCACATAACGATCGCCAATTTTTTCAATAGTACTGTTCAGTGGCTCCATGGGAGCATGAGACAGGTAGGGAAATTCATAGGTCGCCTCAATTGTTTGTGCGGCTGATGACAGGGCTGCAGCTGAATCCCCTTCAACTTCCAGAGCGGCACCAGGCTGTTGTGCCAGCACTGCATAATCATTGAATATTTCATCAGAACTGCGCATTTCTGCGGCTGAAAAATCCCACTGCGTAATCAGGGAATCACGGCCACGCTTGGCGGTATGGAAATTTTTAGCCAGTACCGCAACACCACGGGGGATTTCAACAACATCCACGATACCGGGAATTTTGCGCGTCTCGCTATCATCAAAAGACAGTAGTTTGGCGCCAAAGCGCGGGGCATGGGCAACTACTGCAGTCATCATGCCTGGACGCTGAATATCAATAGTATAAATAGCCTCACCATTGATTTTCTCAAGTGTGTCCACTTTCGGCAGACCGGTGCCAATCAGCTTGTACTGATCAGGAGTTTTCAAGACAACATCTTCGGGCACAGGCAAACTGGCAGCGGCTTCGGCAAACTCACCGAATGGTGCCACCCTGTTGGACAAGCTATGACTGATGACGCCATTGCTGATGCTTATTTCGCTTTCCGGAACATTCCAGGCATCAGCAGCTGTTGTCACCAGCATGGCGCGTGCAGCGG